>ERZ795052.8-NODE-8-length-261595-cov-8.381047_pt1 | contig 261595 bp, 236 predicted proteins | sample MGYA00375136_ERZ795052 | MGnify/ENA primary metagenome ERZ795052 (study PRJEB30181, sample SAMN05720156) | activated sludge metagenome | isolation source: Anaerobic digester | place: Japan | collected 2015-05-26 ...
GTTGTTGTCGATGTACTTGTTGTTGTAGTAGTCGACGTTGTGGTTGTTGTCGATGTACTTGTTGTTGTAGTAGTCGACGTTGTAGTTGTTGTCGATGTACTTGTTGTTGTAGTAGTCGACGTTGTAGTAGTCGACGTTGTGGTTGTTGTCGATGTACTTGTTGTAGTAGTAGTCGACGTTGTAGTTGTTGTCGATGTACTTGTACTTGTCGAAGTGCTTGTACTTGTCGAAGTGCTTGTGCTTGTTGAAGTACTTGTACTTGTTGTAGCCTCTGTACTTGTTGAAGTACTTGTGCTTGTTGTAGCCTCTGTAGTTGTAGATGTAGTAGTTGTAGAAGCTGTTGTAGCAGCCTCAGTGGTTGCAGTTGTTACAACTGGTGCATCACCGGGAGCATTTGTTATTTCAACTTCGCCTTCTTCACCGCTTATGCCGTTGCCGCTGTAAGTAGCAGTGTAACCGGGAACAGGTGACTCAACTACATAATATGTATACTCGTTACCTTCTGCATCATGCTTAGGAAGAACATCCCATCTGTAAGTCCACTCGCCTGAACCATCAAGGATAACATCTGCACCCATCTGCTGTGTGCTTACCTTAACGATATCAGGATCGTTAGCTTCCATCTGAACGATGTAATTTACTTCAGGGACATTGATCGTAACTTCTTCACCTGATTCAGAATCAGTATAAGTCATGCTTACAACCTTACCGTTATTGGATGTAATCGAGAAAAGCGTATCTGATGTTCCGCCACTCCACGCCCATCCAACACTCTTTATAAATGAATAAGTAGTATCGCCGTCAGGAGCAGTAACTCTGATTGAGCCTGTGTCCTCATCAATGGAAGTAGCCTTAATATTACCAGCAAAGTTTTGAATTGAAATTGAACCATCATCACCGATAATAGCAGGAGATGGCCTGGCAGATGAACCAAAAGTAAAGTTAGCCTCCGGATTATCATTATTCAAAGCTTCATTAACTGCTTCAAGATATTTCTCCCTGATCTGCCGTTTAGCATCTTCACGAGCCTGTTTCTCATTAGCAATACGCTCAACTTCTCCCTCTGCAGGTACCTCGCTCTTCTCAGGCATAGGCTTAGCTTTAGCAACGATCTCATTGATATCTGTTGTGTTAGCTGTTGACTTAACTCTGTATAATGTTACATCGATAACATCATTAGAGTGATCAACTGTATCGCCGTCTGTCCAAGTCTTCTTAGCCTTTACAGCCATATTTTTTGTAAATGACTTATATGGATAGAAATGGAGCTCTGAGCCGGGATCATAGAAACTATCACAAATAATGTTACCTTCAGCATTACCATTCGAAACTTCAACGTGTGCTTCAGGAGCAACAATATGACCTGACAGATAATGCGTTTTAACGTCTTTAGCATTAGGAATATTCCATATAAAATTCATTCCGACATCAACGTTAGATTCTATTGTAGTACTATAGCCGTTGCTATCGATCTGCTGGAAGAAAGTGGTATCTCCGCCGCCATTTCTGTCAGCGAAAGTTACACGAACATCATTTTCAGTATATGGATTATTAATCACATCCGCCTTAGAAGTAAAATACAGATTAACTTCATCCATATCAGGAATAGTGATCGTATATCCTCTTGTTGCAATTTCTTCCGGAGTTCCATAGATTTTAATATGGTTGATTTGCTTAAACACATCAGCAGGAATAATTATTTCCTTAGGTGTAGTAGGACCAAGCTCAAGAGTTCTATGGCTTGCTGTAAAGCCTTGTCCATAGACTATTTCATCACTTGTAACCGTCCATGCCGATTCGGAATCTGTCTTATCATTAGACCATTTTTTAATACCGTCAAAAGCTTTATTAAAATCAATATAGTCCCCTTTGATTTTCTGTCCGTTTTCTAAATCGTTGCCGCTGGTTGTAGTGTTGTAATAAAAGGTGACATGCTCATAGTTTTCAGCAAACTCTTCTTTGTTTTCAAACTGATCATTGTGTTCGAAATTCATTAGAAGGCCTTCTGAAACACCTACATTTTTAATATAACTCGAAGTCGTTCCAGCTTTACTGAACGGACCTATCTTACCAGTTCCACCGATTGCTACCGCGCCAATTGTGTCATTATCTTGCTGTGCATCGCCGTGAACAAAAAGCTGGAAGTTGGACAAGAGGTCTTCTACTTCATATGAGCCATTGTATTTTGGAGACGGCAATTCAGCAGGCGGGCCATCGCCTTCCGCACCTGAAACCGTGCTCGAAAATACGCTTGTTAAGACGAGAGCCGCAGAAGCGATTCCGCTGAGCCACCGCCTACCTATCGGTTTCCCGACAGGATTTAGCAATTTCTTCATGGTTCAATCCTCCTTGAAATGTTTTTCTTTCTGTCTCTCTTGATTTGTTGACGTATGGTTTCCGGATCAAAACGGGAATTACTTGTCCGTAACTCTATAGCCCCGCAGTTGTCCTTTATACCTATATTATATCACTAAATTCATGTAAAATAAATAGTTTGTTGCAATTTTTTTAAGTGTAAAACGATTTTTGTTGAAATGCATTAAATTTGTCGGAAATATTTGTGGAATTGCATCAGTTTTACAGCGTTTTACACATAACTGTATACCTTTGGTATATTTTGAAATAAAAATACAACGCTAAAGTTTAATCTTTATCAGTATACTCATACATTATCATACTCTTTATCGGAAATATATCTCTCAACCGTTATCAATTAATATAACTTTTTCAATATTGAGACAATAAAACGTTACAAACTATCCTATCTGTTCTAAAAATTATCGGTTTAAATAAAAATTTGAAAAAACATTTATATAAAATAATACTATTGCAATAAAGAACTTATTGTGATAGAATGATTATAGCCATTATACATCAGCTTTCAGAGCTGAAGTGACTTCGAAAAAAATCATCCCTATTAAAATAGTATAAACCCGGATTAATATTTCCTATACTATTATAATAGTATAAATTTCAAATGGAGGTTTTAAATATGGGATTACATTTCAGAAAAAGTATCAAGCTCGGAAAATTCCTGAAGATCAACGCAAACAAAACAGGTCCGAGTGTAACGATCGGCGGAAAGAAACTCAAGCTGACACTCAACAAGAAAAAAGTAACCGCAAGTCTTCCCGGAACAGGTATTTCATATGATGCTAAACTCGACGATTTGAAAAACGGAGGGAAAAAGCCAAAAAAATAATTGCAGAAAAGACCGAAAAATTGGTCTTTTCTTTGTCATAAGTACACTGACCAGAAATTGCGGTTGTTTGTCATTCGTTCATTTATTTCAGCAAATCTTGAATTCGTGACATTTTTCACGCTTAAACCTTGCACGCATTTTACTTCAATTTTCAAATTATTACAGCGTGAAAACAATTCCACAATCTCAACATTTTCTGTTAGTCTGAGTGCCATAACGGTGTTTAGGCATTTGTGACATACAAGAAGCAAACAGTTTTATTTGCGACGTATAAACGCCTCTAATTATTACGAAATGTTGAACAACTTTTCGTTACGATTGTTACAGGTTTGTAATTATTGGTTGTTTTTTAATTTGAAAAGTTCATCTTTCATCAATTTTATATTAATAATTCCTTAACTATTTTTACGTCACTTTTCACAAGTTATGGAAATTTGTTGAAAACTTTTTGGTCGTAAAATGGAAAAGTTTTGAAAAGTGTTGCCATATCCGAGCAAATGTGGTATTATAGTCACATCCCGAAAAAGGGGTAAATACGAATGCTTTTCGAGGAAAGGATGAGTTGATGAGAAAAGCTAAAACTGCAGCCATGATCTTTGGAAGTGTTACAACATGCATCTTCGGCAGCTTCTTCGCTGTTTATGCTAAAGCACCTATTGTCAGCAATGCTGACCCAGAGAGCAGCGTCGAGGTCTATGAAGTTAATAACGAAGAACTCGCAAACTCCGCTGCATTTACTTCGATCAGAACAACAGCCGTAACCAAATCAAGCAAAGTAACTACCACTACTAAGGCGACTAATAAAAAGGCAGGCTATTCCTATAGCGCCTATTCTACTTCAAACAAAGTTACTTATTCCGCTCCTGTTGAAACTACTATGGCTGTAACAGAGGCGGTAAATGTTCCTACAGATTGGTCCACTGTCACAACAGTTGCTTATGAAACTGTTCCGGTAGTGACCGCAACTCAGGCAGATATCCAGGAAACCGTTCCGGAACGTGTTGTTTCCTATGATGAGCCTGTTTATTCAGAAGACAATTCAGCTTATACTGAAATTGTTTATGCAGAACCTGTTGCAGACACTCCTGTTGAAACACCTGTACAGGCAGAAGCTCCTGCACCTGTTGTTGAGGAGCCTGTTCAGAACAATGCAGCAGAAGCCGCTTCGACTAATTCACTCCCTATCTCAGACAGTGAGTACATAATGCTCTGCAATGCAGTTGCACACGAAGCCGGTTCTTATTGGATAGATGAGTACCAGAAGGCTTATGTTGTTGAAGTTATCATGAACCGTGTCAACAGTTCACTTTATCCAAACAGCATCGAAGGCGTGCTTACACAGCCTAACCAGTTCAGCGGTTCTTCCAGCTACGTTTATTCCGGAACATTTACAGGTCAGGTGACCGAAAGTGTTAAGAACGCTGTAAACCTTTACTTTAATGAACCCTCGTCTTTCACTCAGGGATACTTAAGCTTCTACGGTGACGGACGCAATAACCACTTCTCATGATTCGGGTAATATGTACAAGCGATAATGACTCCGCAAGGAGTCATTTTTATTTATTAAAACAGGCGTACAGATCTTTCTGTACGCCTAAATTATTGTCTTATAGAATCTGATATCGAACAGTGCTCCATGCGGAGCTTTATTTTTTGCCTGTATACTGCCATTCTGCGAAACGATAACCTTTCTTGAGTACGCAAGGCCAATGCCGAACCCTGATTTTTCTCGTTCACCGTTTCGGTAAAAACGCTCAAATACATGTGGGATCTCCTCCTCAGTGAAGCCACATCCTGTATCGGAAATCTCTATTCCCGAATATATAGCATTATCATAACAGTATATTTTTATTGTACCGCCCACATCGGTATGTTCGATGCAGTTTTTCAAAAGGTTTCCTATAGCCTCGGAAGTCTGCCTGATATCACAATCAATATACGGCTCCCCTTCCGTTTCCATAATCATCTCAACTCCCTTTACTTCTGCGGAGATCATGAAGCGTTCAACTGTGTTTCTTACAAGTTCACTGCTGCTGATATGCTCCTTATTGAATGTTACTGCACCCGCTTCAAGACGCGACAGGCTCAGCAGCGTCTCAATAAGCCATTTCATGTGATCGTTGAGCTGTCCTATCTCATTTATGTACTGTCTTCGTTCGCTGTTCCCTAATTGCGGATCATGCAGCATATCTACAAGCAGCATCATGGACGTCAAAGGAGTACGAAGCTGATGTGAGATATCCTCCATCGACTCTTTCAGCAGGATATGATTTTCATTGATCTTTGCATTCTGTTCACGAAGCTTTATGGTCATTTTGTTGATCTCTGCTTCAAGAAGGCTCAGTTCACTTTCGCTGTAATCCGATATCCTGAAGCGTTCTGCATCCATAAGTATACTGTCTATCTCTTTGCAGATTTCAAGTACACATTTTTTTCTCAGTAACATTTCAACAGCGTGTATCCCGAGTATTACAAGTGAAGCAACAATAAGCACAACTGCACATGGAATGCTGATATACACGCATATTCCGGCTCCGACGATTATCGGTATGAAATACACTGTAACAGGCAATCTGCTCATCTGTCCACCGCCTTATAACCCAATCCGCGGACAGTAATTATTATTTGCGGGTGCTGAGGATCATCCTCGACCTTTTCACGCAATCGCTTCATATATACGTTCAGCGTATTGTCCGACACAAACTCACCCGAATAGGACCAGAGTTCATCAGCTATTCTGTCCCTTGACATGAGTTTCTCCTTGTTGGACATAAGAATCAGCAGCAGTCTGTACTCCAGCGCTGAAAGATACAGGTCCTGTCCGTTTTTGGATGCCATGCCTCTTGTCTGGTCGAGAACCACGTTGCCGCATCTGTACACTGTTTCAGTTTTATTGTACTTTCTCATGGCGTTTTTGATACGAGCAAGCAGCTCGCGTGGTCTGAAAGGCTTGCTTATATAGTCATCTGCTCCAAGATTGAAGCCCGCTACCGTACAGGATTCGTCTGACGAAGCGGTAAGAAATATAACCGGAATGTTCATTTCGTCCTTTATATAAGAGCAGACTGAAAAGCCGTTTCCGTCCTTAAGTGATAGGTCAAGCAAAACACAGTCAAAATCGCCGTTTTTCAAGGCTTCTTTTGCGTCGCACTCTCCACACGCCGAAACAGTCTGATAGCCCTCAGAAGCTAAAAACTTGGTCAAATTTCGCATCAGGTCTTCGTCATCCTCCACGATGAGTATCAAAGGCATCGTTATCCCCTCCTTTTCTCTGCTTTGATTATAGCATATTTTTGCACCTCTTTCAAGGCTGTTCTCAACGAAAGTGACATAATTGTAATTTAAAAGTCACACAAATGTTATTCTCATATGTTATAATATGATCATAAAATAACTTCTACGGAGGTAACGAAATGGAACTGTTAAAAATCGAAAACCTTTGTAAAACATACGGCAAAGGCGAAAATGAAGTTAAAGCACTTGATAATGTATCATTTACTGTCCCGAAAGGACAGATGACCGCTGTAATCGGTCCAAGCGGTTCGGGTAAGTCAACATTACTTCACGTTATCGGCGGTGTAGAACGTCCCACTTCTGGTAAGGTATTTCTCGACGGTCAGGATGTATACGCTCAGAATAACAAAAATCTTGCTATATTCCGCCGCAGGCAGGTCGGACTCATATACCAGTTCTACAACCTTATACCCGTCCTCAGCGCAGAGGAGAATATTACACTTCCGTCTGTTATGGACGGCAGAAAGCCTGACCAGGAACGTCTTGAACAGCTCCTGAAACTGCTTTCCATAGAAGAAAGACGGCATCATCTTCCATCCCAGCTATCAGGCGGTCAGCAGCAGCGTGTATCGATAGGACGTGCTTTGTTCACCTCTCCACAAATAATTCTCGCGGATGAACCTACAGGTAACCTTGACAGCAAGAATTCCGCAGAAATAATCGCTCTGCTGCGTCAGTCCAACCGTGAATTCGACCAGACTATACTTATCATCACACACGATGAGAATATTGCCCTCCAGTGCGACCGTATAATCACCATATCAGACGGTAAGATCGTGCGTGATGTAACCACAGGTATCAAGTAAGGAGGGATATACAATGAAATTTGAACGACTTCTCGCAAGACGGTATATTTTCTCCCAGAAACGCCACACGCTCCTGACTATATGCAGTATAGCTATCGCAGCTGCCTTTATGGCAATGGTCTTCACCTGTTTTACAACGGTATCCAAATGCTCCAGAGCCGTTACATATGATAAAACTCCCTATCACGTGCTTATCTACGAGATAACCACTGAACAGGCTTCTGAGCTCGCTAAAGAGTCCATGATAGAGTCTATTAAGCTAAAACCTATTCCTAATGATATACAGCGCCGCTCCTCTGCAAGGATAATGCTGAAAAAAGGTATCAAGGATATAAACGTCTATCTTGACGAACTGTTCGCTAAATATGACTTTGGATTCAATATAACCGATGACGGAAAGTTCGAGATAAACCGTCCGCTTATGAACAAAGACCTTATTGATGATCAGGCGCGCTTCAATTGGCTCACGGTTGTATGTCTCCTATACATATTTGCGCTGTTTTTCGCTTCATGCCTCAGAATGATAATAGATACAGCTTTTGAAGTGTCATCCAAGGAAAAAGAGAAACAATTCGGTGTTCTGCAGTCCGTTGGCGCAACGCCTAAACAGATAGTACGCATAATAACATCGGAAGCGATCTTTCAGTGCATAGCTGCTGTTCCCCTCGGTACTGCACTGGGTGTAGGTCTGTCCTATATAGCGTATCATAACGTCATAAATAGCGGACTTCTTCAGGAGCTTTTAACCGTGAAAAAAACTGAAGAACTTATTCATTTCCATGTTTCATGGCTTGCACTCGCAGCAGCAGCATCACTTTCCGTCATATGGGTTCTTTTCTCCGCATACGGCGTAGGCATGAGAATAATCAAAATGAGCCCTATACAGGCTATAAGCAACAGAAGCAACAAGATAGTCAAGGTAAAGAAACATTCAATATTCGGAGCATTCTTCGGCTGGAAAGGAAAGCTTGCTTCACGCAACGTCCGCAGACAGAAAAAACGTTATATCATTACATTGTTATCGATCGTTGTTTCTATAACGCTGATATCAAGCTCATCCATCGTTATGAAAGCTTTCACAAGTATGATGAATATCTCTAATATCGGCTTGTTCGGTCAGGAAGACCTTCAAGACTTTGAATTGCGGCTTATACAGGTGACTAATGATAAATCCTACAACAGCTTAGACGATCCGCTCGCTCTTTCAAACGCTGTAAAGGATCTTGAAGCTTCAGGCTATTTTAAAAACATTAATTACGATTACAGAAATAACGGCAAAATAACTAACGAAGAAGAAACCGGATTGTCAGGACATTGTGAGATACAATATTTAACGAGAGAAAAATACAATAAATTCATAGAGAAAAAAACAGGCATTTCCTATGACGAATTGACAGAAAAAGGCTATTTACTCATCAGTCAGCGTAATAAAGACCAGATCAGAAATGAAAAGATAACTGATCTTAAATTAGAACTCACTTTCGTGCATAACATTTCAGATGAAGAATATGAAAAAATGAGCGAAGATGAGAAAAAAGAAGTAAAAACATCTTCATCCCGGATAAATATGGACGAATCAAACAAGAGACGTACAAGCAAAAAAACATACGAACAGAATTTCGATATTGTCACCGAATTAAATGCAGATGATATTATTAATCCACGGATAAACCTCGCTGAAGATACCTACTTGAATGTCATTCTTGTAAGTACAGTAGACAGATACGAAAAAAACGATCACTCATACTACTATGATTTCACGCCTTTCAACTACCTTATCAGCTGTGATCTGAAAGACAGTGACGACGTAAACGAAGCTCTTCACTACATCGATAATAGTCATTACGTGACTTTGGACATAGACTGGCGCAAGATAAAAACTGAAGCTGACCTTGAAATGTTCATAATCAGAACGGCAGTTGCTTTCCTCAGTGTCATAATTGCTCTTATCGCAGCAGTTAATATGATAAACATAATAACCACAGGACTTATCAATAGAAACTCGGAAATTGCTTCCATGCAGTGCGTAGGAATGACTGAAGGTCAGCTCTACAAGGAAAGTATCATAGAGTGTTTACAGTATGTGATCCCTGCCGCGATAGGTTCGGTTATAATAAGCACAGCAACAATGTTAGGTACTAAAGCATTCCTCAAAGCGGTACAGCTGGATGCAGATGAAATGTTCACTTATATGAATGTTAATATCGGAACTCCATTCCCAGTAATCGCTGTTGCATCTGTTGCCGCACTTATAATTGCTATAGTTTCCACGCTGATCACACTTAGGAGTATGCAAAAAAGAGGACTCATCGACAGGATGAAAATGGTAGAATAAATTTTACATGCAAATTAATTATACATAAGAGCCAGTATAATAAATAATACAAAGAAAAATTTATTATACATAAATTGCAATTTTAATTTTACATTTATTATCAAAGGACGTACTCTGTGCGTCCTTTCATTTATCTATCACAATTATCACAATTTTACAGTTGTTTTTTCTCCTTAGATGTGTTATAATTTTGTCACACGAAAAGGAGTTGATAAATATGAAGGATGATAAAAACAATATTCTGAAACAGGTGCTCATCTATCTGACCATTTCTCTAATTCTTCTTCTGGTATTCAATGCTGTACTGCTTCCTATGATAAGCAACAGCAAAGTTACCGAAACAGACTACAGCTATTTCTTAGAGCAAGTGGATGAGGGAAACGTAACTGAAGTTAAACTCGATGATACCGAGGTCCACTTCAAGGTTAGAGATGAAAGCGGAAAATTTCATAGCTACGTAACAGGTGCTATGGACGATCCCGATCTTGTTTCACGCCTTCACGAGAACAGTAAAATTGTATTTACAAAAAATTATCAGAAGGACAACGCACTTTTAACTTTCCTTGTAAGCTGGGTTCTGCCTTTTATATTTATAATAGTACTGAGCAATGTACTGTTCAAGGGCATCACCAGCCGAATGGGCGGAACTAATGCAATGACTTTTGGTAAAAGTAACGCCAAAATATATGTAAAAGCTCAGACAGGCAAAACTTTTAACGATGTTGCAGGTCAGGACGAGGCAAAGGAGGCACTCGAAGAAATTGTCGATTTTCTTCATAATCCGCAAAAATATGCTGAAATTGGAGCCTCTCTCCCCAAAGGCGCCCTCCTTGTAGGACCTCCAGGTACAGGTAAGACGCTTCTCGCTCAGGCAGTCGCAGGTGAGGCTAATGTCCCCTTCTTCTCAATATCAGGCTCAGAGTTCGTTGAGATGTTTGTCGGAATGGGTGCAGCTAAGGTTCGTGACCTCTTCAAGCAGGCAAATGAAAAAGCTCCATGTATCGTCTTTATTGACGAGATCAATACCATCGGCAAAAAGCGTGACGGCAGCATCAACAGCAATGATGAACGTGAACAGACTCTGAACCAGCTCCTGACCGAGATGGACGGCTTTGACGGAAAAAAGGGTGTTGTTATTCTTGCCGCTACAAACCGTCCCGAGTCGCTTGATCCAGCACTTCTCCGTCCCGGAAGATTTGACAGACGGATCCCGGTTGAGCTTCCCGATCTTGGCGGACGTGAAGCGATACTTAAAGTCCATGCTGCAAAAATCAAATATGACAGCGATATCGACTTCAATGCTATTGCAAGGGCTACAGCAGGCGCATCAGGTGCAGAGCTTGCAAACATAATCAACGAATCCGCACTCAGAGCAGTAAGAGGCGGCAGAAAATCCGTGAATCAGTCTGACCTTAAAGAAAGCGTGGAAGTGGTTATCGCCGGTTATCAGCGTAAAAACGCAGTTATCTCACAGCAGGAAAAGGAAATAATAGCATATCACGAGATAGGTCACGCTCTCGTTGCTGCAAAACAGAAGAATTCAGCTCCCGTACATAAGATCACCATTATACCGCGTACCTCGGGTGCACTCGGTTACACTATGCAGGTGGACGAGGGAGAAAAGTTCCTTATGACCAAGGAAGAAGCACTTGCAAGGATATGTACTCTTACAGGAGGGCGTTCCGCAGAAGAACTAATCTTCAACAGCTGTACAAGCGGAGCTTCAAACGACATAGAACAGGCAACAAAGCTTGCAAGGGCAATGGTAACACGTTACGGAATGAGCTCTGGCTTTGATATGATTGCGCTTGAAACTGTTTCAAATCAGTATCTTGGCGGAGATCCTACTCTTGCCTGCTCTCCCGAAACGGTTTCAAAGATCGATGATGAGGTCAACAATATTGTAAAACGCTCTCACGAGAAAGCTATAATGATACTGCGTGAGAACATTGAAAAGCTTCATGAACTTGCACACTATCTTCTCGAAAAAGAGACTATCACAGGTGAAGAATTCATGGGTATACTGAACTCCCAAAGTCCTGTTACCGTCTGATAAATTTAACAAAAATCCCGATAATTCTACCTGATTATCGGGATTTTGCCGATTTTTACGCAAACTATTGACTATTTACCGAAAAAATGCGATAATATCTTAGGAATAAATATGAAAGTGAGTCTATAATATGTGGAAATACATTCTAACTTTTCTTGTATCTATGGTGCCTATCGTTGAACTCCGCGGCGCTATACCGATTGGAGTTGCAAATGGTGTGCCCTGGCAGCAGGCTGTTCTTATAAGTATGATCGGTAACATGATCCCTGTGCCTTTTATCTTCTTCTTTGCAAGAAAGGTGCTTGAATGGGGACAGGACAAGCCTGTTATCGGCAAATTCTTCTCTTGGTGCCTTAAAAAGGGACACCACGGCGGTGAAAAGCTTCAGGAAAAAGCAGGTAAGGGAATGTTCCTTGCTCTTCTCCTCTTTGTCGGTATACCGCTTCCCGGAACTGGTGCCTGGACAGGAACTCTCGCTGCAAGTCTCCTTGATCTCGATTTCAAGAAAAGCATTCTTGCAGTCACCTGCGGAGTTCTCCTCGCTGCGATCATAATCACAGTTCTTACACTTGCAGGAGTTTCCGCTTTTACAGCTATAAAATAAAAAAGAGCCATATGGCTCTTTTTTGTTATATGAACGCCTGACGTTTCAGTATCGCAAATATCATTCGCCCCAGTATTGCAAAGTAATTCTGATCTGTGACCGACCACTTCTTGAAACGTCCTATGTAACAGAATGAGATCATTCCCTTTACTATGCTTTCATCAGTCATAAGATACTGCACCGCTCCGCCTGTATTCTCTGCGGTAAGCTGTGCAAACGCATTATCATCACGTCCTTCAAGCTCGTTTACATTATCGATAGTGAAGATACCGTCTCCCGAAAAACGTTCGGTGTAACGATTTTCAAGGAGATATGCCGCTCTCTTCGAGTTACTGTTTCCGCAGCTGAGTATCAGGTTCATTTCGTTGCCTGCGTATATACATATATCGTCTATCGAAAACTCCTTGCGTATCTGTTCAAGAAGTACCGATATATCGGGAAGACTTCCGAAAACAAGGGATTCTGCGATATCACCTGCAAATACAAGCTTTTCCGTAGCATCCTTCTTGCTGCTGAGGAAAGCTATTTTGTTTTCTATGTCCTTCTCTACAGGTCCGTGCTTCTCTATGTCATAGATAACGTACCTGTTCTTACCCTTCTGCTGCGCTATATACAGGGCTTTATCCGCCTGCATGAACAGTTCATCATATTCGGTGCTGTCCACAGGATATGTTGAAATACCCATGGAACACGTCATCTGAAAATTATCTGCTCGTTCGGAAAAAGCGGATTCTGTATTGGTACGTATTGCTCTGAGAATTCCGCGAAGATCGGTCTCGTCTCTTGTGTCTTCTATTATAATAAGGAAACTGCTTCCGCTTATTCTTCCTGCGTATCCCCTCTCACCTATTTCCTTCTTTATTATCCCTGCCACTGTATAAACTACCTCATCACCGAAAAGATGTCCGTAGCTTTTATTGATGTCCGTAAAATCATCGATATCAAGTATAACAAGGTTGACGTTATATGAAGGACGTCCTGCAAGTATGTCCATAGCAACTGCAGTAACGGTGTTCTTGCTGAGAAGTCCCGAGAGCTGATCTCTGTTCGCTTCGATCGCAAGATTGATCTCTTTAGTCCGGAGTCTTGCGCTTACTACCGATATTATTCCGCTGACAAGTTTCTTTTTAGGTTCGGTGTATCTCGTAACGCCCCTGAAAAGGCACATTTCCCTGATTTTTCCGAATGTGAGCAATGATGTTTCAAGTTCATGATCGAACCTGTATACTCCATTTCTTATATCATCACATAAACGGCTGAATGTATCGGTATACCGTGAAAGTATCATACCCGAGTCTATCGCATCCTTCTGCCACTTATCAAGCAGTTCATCAGCTATTGTGATGCTTCGGCAGGCATCGAACATAAATATTTTTATCCGTCCCGTTTCAAAGCTGTATTCAAATGCAAGGTCGCTGATAAGACTGAGGTAGTACCTGAGTTCAGAGGCGCTTCTCTCGGCTGAAAAAGTTCTCTCACCCAATGAAAAGATATCACTGAGAGTTATCTCGTAAAGCGGCGGTTCGCCTTCTGCTGTGATCCGCTCTACGGACGCAAGTACCCAGCTCATTTCACCGCTGATACCGCACATACGGACAACTGTACGGCGGATTCCGCCTGCATCAGCAAGCCGAAGGGATTCTTCAAGGCGCGGATAGTCCTCTTCCTCGATAGTACGGCGTATAGAATAAATAGCATCGTTGCCGAAAAAGGAAAAAAACGCTTCATCTGCATTCTGAGTATGAAGACTTTCATCCACAACAACTCTTCCTATCCTGCAAATTGTCTTATCAAGAGAATGTTCCATTACGCACCTCCAACAGTTATTTTAGTATATTATAACACAATTGGAAATAACGGTCAAGACAGTCATCATAACTTATTAACAAAAAATTAACATATCTATATGTTGAATCCTCACATATATAGTGTATAATAATAGTGTATAAACTTACAGGAGATATTTACCAATGGACAAAAAAGAAATAAAACATTATGCCGCCTTCGGGCTTACGGCAATAATCGTATGCTATATCATCCAGCACTTCGCACTCGTTGAAAAAGCCGTAGGTATCGCTCTCGGAGCTCTTACTCCGCTTATCCTTGGCGCTATAATAGCTTACATATTCAATATCATACTAAGCTGGTTCGAGAAACACTATTTTCCAAAGACAAAAACAGGCTTCATCCAGTTTTCGAGACGTCCCGTTTGTCTTGTTATCTCGTTTCTGATCGCAATTGGTGTGGTAGTACTGATACTGAACATTGTTATCCCGGAACTTATCAATGCTGTCAAACTCATTTCAGCCAAGATACCACCGCTGGTCGTAACCGGAAAAGAATACATACTCCACAAGCTCAGAGAATACCCTGAGATACAGGCACAGGCAACCGAATTATTCAATGAATTCGATACCAGTCAGATAGACTGGGCTTCTATTACCGGAAAAGTAACAGGAGTGCTGAAATCTGGACTTCTCGGAATAATCAGCTCGGCAGTCGGCTTCCTCGGCGCTCTTACGGGCACAGTCACAAATATCGTACTCGCAATAATCTTCGCTATATACCTTCTCCTGAGAAAAGACAAACTCCTTTGCGATATCGGAAGATTCCAGAAGGTCTACTGCAGTGAGAAAACAAATGAACGCATTAACCGCGTATTCGCTACCGCTAATACAACTTTCCAGAGTTTCTTTATCGGACAGTTCGTTGAAGCTATAATACTCGGCTCGCTCTGTTTCATAGGTATGACCATACTTCGTCTGCCGTATGCAGGTATGAGCGGTACTCTCGTCGGGGTTACCGCACTTATACCGATAGTCGGGGCATTCCTCGGTGCAGGTATTAGCGCTTTCATAATCGCTACGGAAAACCCTATGCAGGCACTTATTTTCATCATCTTCCTTATCATCCTCCAACAGCTTGAAGGTAATATAATCTATCCGAAGGTTGTCGGAAATTCTATCGGACTCCCCGGTATATGGGTGCTTGCGGCAGTTACAGTTGGCGGCGGACTATTCGGAATCCTTGGAATGATGGTAGGTGTCCCGCTTGCGGCTACTGTATACAAACTTGTATTTGACAGCCTTGAAAATAAAGAAGCGGAAAAAGGTATGATCAACATCTCCACTGATAAAAAAACTGACACTCCCAAAGTGACAAAAAAGAATAAAAAAGAAAAACGTATACGTAATTCAGGTTCGGCACATAATAAGAACAAACAGAATAAAAAACATTAAATTTCTCCTTATTACACAAAAACGTCAAACAAACTTAAAAAAAATTATTTCGGCAAAAAAATTAGTTAGACAATTGCTACTGTTTTTTTGCCGTTTTTTTTCAAAAATTATCAGAAAAGCAACCGTGTGTTCCTGAAAAATAAAAAAAATGCGATCAATTCGATTGCACTCGGCTAACAAGGAGATTGACAAAAAATCTACAATGTGATACTATTATGTATAGCAAATTATATTTAAAGGAGTCCTGATCAATCATGTTACACTATTTAACTGAATTTCCAAAAGAATGGGATGGCTTTGAACATGGCCGCTGGTGTAATTCATCAGTAAATGTACGTGACTTCATCAAGAAAAACTATACCCCCTATGACGGTGACGAAAGCTTCCTCCAGGGACCTACTGAGGCTACCAAGAAGCTCTGGGACCAGGTTATGGACCTCTCTCGTCAGGAGCGTGAGGCAGGTGGAGTTCTTGATATGGATACCAAGATCATATCAACTATCACTTCCCACGGTGCAGGTTACCTCAACAAGGACCTTGAACAGATCGTCGGCCTTCAGACTGACAAGCCCTTCAAGCGTTCTCTCCAGCCTTTCGGAGGTATCAGAATGGCTCAGCAGGCTTGCAGGGAGTATGGTTATGAAGTCGATCAGGAGGTAGTTGATATCTTCACAAAGTACAGAAAGACTCATAATCAGGGCGTTTTCGATGCTTATACTCCCGAGATGCGTATGGCTCGTCATTCAGCTATACTCACAGGTCTTCCTGATGCTTACGGCAGAGGAAGAATCATCGGCGACTACAGAAGAGTTGCCCTCTATGGTATCGATATCCTTATCGCTGACAAGAAGCACCAGATAGATACTTCTCTCGTAAGAATGACTTCTAAGAACATCCGTCTCCGTGAAGAGCTTTCCGAACAGGTTCGCGCACTCCAGGATCTTAAGAAGCTCGGCGAGATTTACGGTTTCGATATCTCCAAGCCTGCTGCTAATGCAAAGGAAGCTGTACAGTGGCTCTACTTCGGATACCTTGCAGCTGTCAAGGAGCAGAATGGTGCTGCTATGTCTCTCGGACGTACATCTACTTTCCTTGATATATATATCCAGCGTGACCTTGAAAGAGGTCTCATCACTGAGGAACAGGCTCAGGAACTTATCGACCACTTCATCATGAAGCTCCGTATCGTAAAGTTTGCACGTACTCCTGAGTATAACTCACTCTTCTCAGGCGATCCTACATGGGTAACCGAGTCTATCGGCGGTGTAGGTGTTGACGGTAATCACCTTGTTACAAAGAACAGCTTCCGTTACCTCCATACTCTCGAAAACCTTGGCACTGCTCCAGAGCCTAACATGACAGTTCTCTGGTCCACAAAGCTTCCTCAGAACTTCAAGAGATACTGCGCTAAGATGTCTATCCAGACTTCTTCTATCCAGTACGAGAACGACGATATGATGAGAGTTATCCACGGCGACGACTACGCTATCGCTTGCTGCGTATCTTCTATGAGAGTCGGCAAGGAAATGCAGTTCTTCGGTGCAAGAGCTAACCTTGCAAAGTGCCTTCTCTACGCTATAAACGGCGGTGTTGATGAGAGACTCGGACTTCAGGTCGGTCCTAAGTACCGACCGGTTGATACTGAATACCTCGATTTCAATGACGTATGGGACAAGTACCTCGATATGATGGAATGGCTTGCAGGTCTTTATGTAAACACACTGAATGTTATCCACTACATGCACGATAAGTACAGCTACGAGAGACTTCAGATGGCTCTCCATGACAGAGATGTTAAACGTTACTTTGCTACAGGTATTGCAGGTCTTTCAGTTGTTGCAGACTCACTCTCTGCTATCAAGTACGCTAAGGTAAAGCCAATCCGCAAGGATCTTGAGATCAAGGACAAGGCTGGAAATGTGGTTGATGTTGCCAAGAATGTTGTTGTTGACTACGAGATCGAAGGAGACTTCCCGAAATACGGCAATAATGATGACCGTGTTGACCAGATCGCTGTTACTGTTGTACGCACATTCATGGATATGATCAGAAAGCACCACACTTACCGTGACGGTGTTCCTACAATGTCTATCCTTACTATCACTTCAAACGTTGTTTACGGTAAGAAGACTGGTAACACTCCCGACGGTCGTAAGCAGGGCGTTCCGCTTGCACCAGGTGCTAACCCGATGCACGGCAGAGATACTCACGGTGCTGTTGCTTCACTTTCATCTGTTGCAAAGCTCCCGTTCCGCCACGCTCAGGACGGTATCTCAAATACATTCTCTATAGTTCCTGATGCTCTCGGTAAGGATATGCAGGTATTTGCAGGCGATCTCGACCTTGAATCACTCAGAGGAGAAAACTAATGGAAGATCAGGATACGATCAAAGCTCCCACTGATCCCGATGAACTTGCTGAACTTATAGATCAGTTAATGTCAAAGGGCAGCGGTCATGTAAATATTGTATCATCGGAAAATGGCGTTGGTCTTAAGGTGGACACTGTGAAAAAGTACTGACGTATGCGGCTCTAAAGGCGCATGCTGTCAGCCCACCGAGGACGCTATCGACGATGATGAAGACTGATAAAAATTAAGGAGGATAATTATTATGGCAAACGATAAGCAGATAGATAACCTCGTAGAGCTTCTCGATGGTTATGTTGAAAAAGGCGGTCACCACCTCAATGTTAACGTTTTCACCCGTGAGACTCTGCTCGACGCTCAGGCTCACCCTGAAAAGTATCCACAGCTCACTGTAAGAGTTTCAGGCTATGCAGTTAACTTCGTAAAGCTCACAAAAGAACAGCAGGACGACGTTATCTCTCGTACATTCCACCAGAGCTTCTGATAAAACAGATACGGTCCGTTTCCCTCGGGAAGCGGACCTTTTTGCGTGAACGATATAAAAGCAGGAAACTCTTTCCCATGATTTGCACTGCAAATAAGTCCTTTCCTTGACTTTTTCAGCTCAATATGCTATACTTTAAAGGTAATACTATTTTAAAAAGGAAGATGATTATGAAGGATACTTTTTATATCACTACGCCGATCTATTACCCCTCAAGCAAGCTTCATGTAGGTCATACCTACTGCACTGTTGCTACAGACGTTATGGCTCGCTATAAGAGGATGCGCGGCTTTGATGTTATTTTCCTGACAGGTACAGACGAGCATGGTCAGAAAATAGAAACAAAGGCTAAAGAAAAAGGCGTTACTCCTAAGGAGTTCGTTGATAGTATCGTTTCTGCTCCCGGCGGAGTTCTTGACCTCTGGAAGCTGATGAATATATCAAACGATCGCTTTATCCGTACTACAGATGATTATCACTGCAAGTCGGTTCAGAAGATATTCAAGAAGATGTACGACAAGGGCGATATCTACAAGGGCAAATATAAGGGCAAATACTGCGTTCCCTGCGAGTCTTTCTGGACAGACAGTCAGCTCGTTGACGGAAAGTGTCCTGACTGCGGACGCGAAGTAAAGGAGGCTGAGGAGGAAGCTTACTTCTTCAAGCTCTCAAAGTATCAGGATAAGATAAAGGACCTCCTCCTTAACACAGACTTCCTTGAGCCTAAGAGCCGTGTGAACGAAATGATCAATAACTTCATCAATCCCGGACTTGAAGACCTCTGTGTATCACGTACCTCATTCTCATGGGGCATCCCTGTAGACTTCGATGAAAAGCACGTTGTTTACGTATGGATAGACGCTCTTACAAACTACATCAACGCTCTCGGCTATGAGAACGACAAGTATAACGACTTCGACCGCTACTGGCCTGCTGATGTTCACTTCGTTGGTAAGGAAATTGTAAGATTCCATTCCATCATCTGGCCTGCTATCCTTATGAGCCTCGAGCTTCCTCTTCCTAAGAAGGTATTTGGCCACGGCTGGCTTCTTATCGACGGAGGCAAGATATCTAAGAGCAAGGAAAATACTACTGTTAACGTTGTTGATCCGATGATCCTCGCTCAGCGCTATGGCGTTGACGCTATCAGATACTATCTCATGAGAGAATTCCCATTCGGCAGTGACGGAAACTTCTCCAATGAACTCCTTATAAACCGTATAAATACAGATCTTGCTAATAACCTCGGAAACCTTGTGAGCCGTACTGTTGCAATGGTAAATAAATACTTCGGCGGAAAGCTCCCTGCCGAGCAGCTGAGCATCCCCGAAAAGGACGATAATCTCATATCAGCCGTTTCTGCTCTGAGAGACACTTATACCGATTATATGGAGAAGTATAAGTTCCAGAACGCTGTTTCAGAGGTATTCAAGGTTATCGATATGTCCAATAAGTATATCGACGAGAACGAGCCGTGGGTACTTGCAAGAGACGAAGCTAATCTCCCTCGCCTTGCATGCGTTATGTACAATCTGCTTGAATCCATTCGTATCTGTTCACTGCTTCTTACTCCTTTCATGCCTGATACTGCTGCAAAGATAACAGCTCAGGTAGGCTCGGACAAGAGCACATGGGATGATACTGTATGGGGAGGACTTCCTAAGGAAGCTCAGGTCGTAAGCGGTGAGAATCTCTTCCCTCGTATCGACCTTGCTAAGGAACTCGAAGAGCTTGCTGCTATCGAAACAGAACTCAAAAAGAAGGAAGCAGGTCCCGCTGCCGTTGAAACAGAGCCTCTTTCCGAGGAGTTCGTTGAGTTCGATAACTTTGTGAAAATGGACCTTCGTGCAGTCAAGGTAAAGGCTTGTGAGAACGTAAAGAAAAGCAAGAAGCTCCTGCGCTTCACTCTGGACGACGGTACAGGCACAGACAGACAGATACTGTCGGGCATCGCTGAATTCTATAAACCCGAGGATCTTGTCGGAAAGACACTTGCAGCTATCGTTAACCTGCCACCAAGAAAGATGATGGGACTCGATTCCTGCGGAATGTTATTCTCTGCTGTTCATAAGGAAAACGGCGAAGAAAAACTCGAGCTTCTCATGCTCAGCGACACTATCCCTGCAGGCTCAAAGATCTGCTGACATATGTATTCATTGAGGGGAACTCTTTTGAAGAAAGGTTTCCCTCATTTCGTTTAATACTCTTACTATAAATTTTCAGCCTGACATAGCACTTTATTACAGATAATTAAAACTGTAATACTAAAAGAGTGCTATGTCAGGCTGAAAATTTGAAGCAAAAAGTCTTTGGAAAAAGGGTTCGGGGGAACCTTTCCTCAGAAAGGTTTTCCCCCGATAAATACATTATGGTTCTGCTTCTATCGCTCTACCCTGCTTTAAACTCTCAGGGCAGTCGATATATCTCTGATTACTGCTTCCGCGGAACTTTATGTTCCAGTCTCTTAACTCCTCAACGAATTTGCCGTCGATGAGTATATCCGTAACTTCAAGAAGATCCCCCCAGCCGTTATGTTCACGGTTTTTATAGAGCTCCTCGAAATCATAACCTGTATATGTCACGATATTAAGTCCAAGTTCCTTTATCTGCCTTCCGAGATACGCAAGGGGAACTGCCTGACAGAATGGATCTCCGCCGCTGAATGTAATGCCGTCCAGAAGCGGATTTGACTTTATCTTCTCCAGGAGAACATCAGTATCTGTCAGCTCTCCCCCATCAAATGCGTGAGTCTGCGGATTGTGACATCCCTTGCAATTGTGGGGACAGCCCTGAGTAAATATCGTGAATCTTATACCGGGACCGTCAACGATCGAATCATTGACAGTGCCGGCTATTCTGAGTTCCATTAGATCACCTTACACATTATGTTTTACACGGTCGTGTTCTTCCGAACGCTTACCGTTATTGAATCTGTCCAGAGTACCTACAAGGTAGCCAGTAATACGACGTATCCTGTCAAATGCGACATTCTTGTCGTCATGTTCCTTACGTCCGCAGCATGGGCATGTCTCGCCGATTATACCTGTGTATCCGCAGCATGGATCACGGTCTACAGGGTGATTGATAGCGCCATAGCCTATGCCTGATTCCTTCATGCAGCGTACTATCTTTTCAAATGCTGCAAGGTTCTCGAGAGGATCGCCGTCCAGTTCGATATAGCTGATATGACCTGCATTGGTAAGCTCGTGGTACGGAGCCTCTATCTTTATCTTCTCAAATGCGCTGATCGGATAGTAAACAGGTACATGGAATGAGTTTGTATAGTAGTCACGGTCAGTAACTCCTTCAATTATACCATACTTCTTTGCATCCATGCGGACAAATCTGCCTGAAAGTCCCTCAGCAGGTGTTGCGAGAAGTGAGAAGTTAAGTCCTGTGCGCTTTGACTCTTCATCAAGGCGCTGACGCATTGCTGTTACTATTTCAATACCAAGCTCTCTTGCATCCTCATTCTCACCGTGATGATAGCCTATCAGAGCCTTAAGAGCTTCTGCAAGTCCGATAAATCCGACGGAAAGAGTACCGTGCTTGAGAACTTCACCTACTGTATCATCGGACGCAAGCTTATCGGAATCCATCCATATGCCCTGTCCCATAAGGAACGGGAAGTTTCTCACCTTCTTCTGTGACTGTATCTTGAAACGGTGGAGAAGCTGATCTATAGCAAGATCCATCATCTCATCCAACATGTCGAAGAACTGTCCCACATTGTGGTCAGCCTTGATAGCAAGTCTCGGCAGGTTGATAGAAGTGAAGCTGAGGTTTCCTCTGCCTGTTACTACCTGTCTTGAAGGATCGTGTACGTTGCCTATAACTCGTGTACGGCATCCCATGTATGCGATCTCTGTATCAGGATCTCCTTCGTGATAGTACTGGAGATTATAAGGAGCGTCGATGAATGAGAAGTTCGGGAAAAGACGCTTTGCTGAAACTCTGCAAGCCAGCTTGAAGAGATCATAGTTCGGATCGGTCGGATTGTAGTTGATACCGTCCTTTATCTTGAAAATATGTATCGGGAAAATAGGAGTCTCGCCGTTACCGAGACCTGCCTCCTGTGCAAGGAGAACGTTCTTTATTACCATTCTGCCCTCGGGAGATGTATCAGTACCGTAGTTTATGGAGCTGAACGGTGTCTGAGCGCCTGCACGGCTGTTCATTGTATTGAGGTTGTGGATAAGAGCTTCCATAGCCTGATATGTGGCTCTGTCAGTTTCCTTTTCAGCGTTCTTCTTTGCGAAAGCCTGTATTTTGTCTACTGTATCTGCGTCAGTGTAGTTAAGGAGGAGTTCCTTCTCCTTTTCACTGTAACCGTTATTGTCAGCAAGAACAGGCTTAAGTGAATACTTTTCAAAAAGCTCCTTCTTTATGCTGTCTGCGATCTCCTGTTCGTTTTCTGCACCGCCGATAAGGGAAAGTGCTCTTGCAACGTTCTGGATGTATCTTGAAGCGTAGGTCTTCTTAACACCATCAGCCATTGCGTAATCAAATGTAGGTATGCTCTGTCCGCCGTGCTGATCGTTCTGATTGGACTGGATAGCAATACATGCAAGTGCTGAATAGCTTGAAATATCATTTGGTTCACGGAGATAGCCATGACCTGTAGAGAAACCGTTGGTGAAAAGCTTTTTCAGGTCGATCTGACAGCATGTTGTGGTAAGAGTATAGAAATCAAGATCGTGGATGTGAATATCGCCCTCACGGTGAGCCTTGGCATGCTTCGGTTCAAGAACGTACATCTCGTAGTATTCCTTAGCCGAAACAGAGCCGTACTTAAGCATGGTACCCATAGCTGTATCGCCGTCGATATTTGCATTTTCACGCTTGATATCACTGTCCTTTGCAGCGCTGAATGTAAGTTCGTTCAGAACACACATAAGGTTGGTCTTCATCTCACGGGAACGTGTACGCTCATAACGATAAAGAATGTAAGCCTTTGCAGTCTTGGCATGTCCTTTTTCAATAAGAGTCTTTTCAACAAGGTCCTGTATCTCTTCAACTGTAGGCACCTTACCGGGATTCTCTGCCTCGTAAGTAGTACATACGTCAGCGGCAGTTTCCATAGCCACATTGAAATCTGTACCTCCGCAGCTCTGAGCTGCCTTGAAGATAGCGTTAGCGATCTTTTCCATATTGAAAGGCACTTTTCTGCCGTCTCGCTTGATGATGTGAATTATCATAACTCCAACCTCCGAAATCTATATATTGTGTTCCAATTTTCAAAACCATATATAAGTATAAAACAATTCATGGATAAAGTCAATTGGATACTATGACAATCAAGAGTTGATTTGTAGTCAGAATTTTGTGCGTTTTGTATGCTTTTCACCCTGTTTTGCGGCTTTTAGCGCTATATTTCGACATCTATACAAACAGTATTGAAAACAAAATACCCAACACAATATATTGTGTTGGGTATAATTTATACAGTATGTGAAAGTATGTAGTCTATAAGAACTGAATATAACTGTGATGTATAGTTCTGGTTTGCTATCGACCAGTAATCAGGTGACAGTACTCCGCTGTCCGACTTAAGTGCCGTGTTGGTATCGATACAGTATACACCTGCCTGATCTGCCATAGAAAGCAGTTTTGTATTATATTCATTCACTTTTTCATTGGTTACTGTCTCAAATCCCTCAGGTACAGGCGGAAGCTGCATCACAAATATCTTAGTATCAGGAAGTGAACTCTTTAGCGATGTTACAAGCTCCTGATAGCTCTTGACCATTTCATCGGTCTTGTCTGTTGTAATATCGCTTCCGAGCATTATATACAGTCTCTTGGGTTTCATCTTTCCTGCGATCTCTGTAAGTGTACCGCTTCCGAAACTGCTGTCCGCCTGTTCTGATGTGCAGTTTTTCGCATTGAGCGAAGCGTTTCCTACTACATATCCGAATCCGCCGTTATCCGCCATACCGAGAAGTGTACCGTCAGTAAAAAGCGCACTTTCTTCAAGATAGTTGCTGTCAGCTTTTTCTGACTGTGGTACGGGATTTGTTATTGCTGTATCAGTTTTTTCCTCTGTCTGTTCCTCAGAAGCTTCCGAAGTTGTGCCCTCATTCGCCTTTCGGCTTTCAAGCTCTGCTACAGTAGCGTTGAACTCGTCCTTGAAGAAATTATCATTCAGGTTCGCAGCCAGCATGTAAAGGGCGAAACAAGCAAGGAACGAGAAAACAAAGATAAGTACCATTACCCAGAAATTGAAGCGCATTTTCGGTTTTCCGCTTTTTTTACCGGTGTTGCGCTGTATAGTTCTTTTTTTCTCCATATGATCTCCACTCCGCCATACAAGGCATTTGTTTTTCAAAACACTTTCTTTTCTATTATACCCTGTTGCGGAGAATTTTGCAATAGTTTTTTCTTGTAAAATTATATACTTTTATCTCAGACCTTCACTTTCTCATCCGCACGAAATTCAGACTGCGGATTTCTTCTTTTTGCTTCCCTTTTAATTATAATTCGAGTTGACAATCATATTAAAATAAAGTATAATTAATGTGTATGAGACTGTAACAACAGTGATTTTTAATGATCGGAGCTGTGAAAATGCGTTCAAAAGGTACTAAAACTATAGCCGAAAACAGAAAAGCACGTCACGAATATTTCGTCCTTGAGACATATGAAGCAGGTATCGAACTCGTCGGTACCGAAGTAAAGTCTATCCGTCAGGGCGGAGTTAACCTGAAGGACAGCTGGTGCTCCGTGGATAAAGGCGAACTCTTTATCAGAGGTATGCATATCTCTCCATACGAAAAAGGCAATATCTTTAACCGCGATCCTATGAGAGTAAGAAAGCTCCTCATGCATAAGCGTGAGATAAACAAGCTGTACGGTACTCTTAAACAGGACGGTCTCTCTCTTATCCCACTCAGCCTCTATTTCAAAGATTCACGGGTAAAGGTACAGCTGGGACTCTGCAAAGGTAAAAAGCTATACGATAAACGTGCGGATATGGCTAAACGTGATGCCAAACGTGAGATTGACCGAAATATCAAGATACGTAATCAATGAGGTCTGAGTATGGTTAGAGAAGCTGTTAGAACAGACCTTGAAGGATTGCTCACACTCTATATGCAACTCCACGATAATCCTTTTCCTGAACTGGATGAACGTGTCCTGAGTGTGTGGGAAACTATTATGTCTGATGATTCACATCACGTTATCGTCGCAGAAGAAGACGGGAAAATAGTTTCATCATGTATATGTGTTATCATCCCTAATCTCACACGAGGTCAGCGCCCCTACGCTTTAGTGGAAAATGTGATCACCGATAAAGATCACCGCAAAAGAGGGATCGCTACCGCTTGTCTGAATTTTGCAAAAGATATCGCAATGCGTGAAAACTGCACACGACTGATGCTTATGACAGGTTCAAAAGAAAGATCCACCCTTGATTTCTATGAGAGGGCAGGATATGATCCGAATGACAAAAAAGCCTTTGTTCAGTGGCTGATCGAAAGATAATCATCGTTAGCAAGCTATGACAGAATTTTGCCGTGATGACAATTTAATTCTTACTATAAGGAGAAGACAAATAATGATATGGGATAAGGTATCAGGTTTTTATGACCGTTTTGAGTTGATAGTAAACGGTAAGGTGTACAGAGAGCTTGGTCTGCGTACCTCCGAGTACGTCAGTGAAAAAGACGCAGTCCTCGAATGTGCATGCGGTACGGGAGCTATAACCCGTAAGGTAGCCCAGAAGTGCAGATGTATCGTCGCTACCGATTTCTCCCCTGCTATGCTGAGACGTGCAGAGAAAAACATCCGCGGTCTTTCAAATGTGACCTTCAAGCGTACAGACATAACCAATATAAAGGCTCATGACGAAAGCTTCGATAAGGTCATAGCAGGCAACGTCATACACCTTCTTGATGATCCCTGCAAAGCTGTCAGTGAGCTTCTGAGAGTATGCAAAACAGGTGGAAAAGTCATCATACCTACCTATATCAACAATTCTGAAAACACCGATAAACTCCTTGTCGCTCTCCTTGAAAAAATAGGCGTAAGATTCACAAAGGAGTTTACTTTCGATTCATATAAACAGTTCTTCGCCGATATGTCCCTGACCAATACCGAATTTTTCGTTATAGACGGACGTATGCCCTGTGCTGTCGCTGTTATTACCAAGTGAACTTACATTTTCCGACGATTTACACTATCTTTCATAGTTGACAAATCACTAAATAAGGTGTATAATATTATTCGGAACATTTCATTCCTCAACCATTATCCCTCATTATATTATGGGGGCGTAAAGGTTTCGACGGGGGTTTTGAAGTGTGATAAGCGAGCGGAGTACGGCGTGATCTCCTTAATCCTCGCCACGTTTAAATATAAACGCAAGAAATAACATTACAGTTTCTAGAAATAGCGAACTGGTAGCTGCTTAAGTCAGCTTCTGTCCACCGGGAGAGTACCGCGGCTCTCGCTTGGGCATCGATGAGCGGTGAACGATCGTAGGAAGTGTCCGTGTCCCACGGTTGTATACGGACTACCTGATTCTTCAGCCCGTTTATCGGCGGTCGTCTCAGGGAATCATAATAGGTAAAATACGCTCGTAGAAAGTTGCATGAATGAGCTTTCGGACAGGGGTTCAATTCCCCTCGCCTCCACCAATCAAAAATGCGTAACCGGAAAGGTTACAAAAATCCCTAAATACCATGTAATAACGGTATTTAGGTATTTTGTTTTATCTTGGTGCCATGAAAAAGTTCGTGGGTTAAACGTGCAAATGACCGTGACCTACCTTAAATGATACCTATTCTCAGAAGCACACTTTCTCTTGAAATTGATGGCGAAATGGCGGAATGAATTCAAACAAACAGACCAAACAATCGCTGCACTTGAATTCCGGTGTGAACGCTGAAGAATGATTCGTTCATGAGAATCAACCGATTAGCATTCTGCACAATCAAACCGGATGCTTTCTGTACAATCAGCCGAATGTTTTCAGAAAGACATCCCTGTGTCCGGCTATGGTGTTATAATTAAGAAAAAAGGAGGATAGCCATGGAACATCAGAAACACGAAAGAATGCTGGAAATATTTTTCAGAGCATTGAAAGGCGAACACATCTCGCCCAAACAGCTTGCGGCAGAGTATCAGGTCTCAGTGAAAAGCATCAGCCGGAATATCGCAGAGATACAGGCATTTCTGTCGGAACATCGGGAACTGCTGCAAAATGCAGAGCTGCGTTATTCCCATAGAGACAAGGCATATCTGCTGACCAGTGATGAATTTTTGAAGAACCAGGAGTTGTTTGCGGTAATTAAGGTCTTGCTGGGGAGCAGGTGCTTTTCTAAGGAAGAGATCCTGACCTTAATTGCTAAGATGAAAAAATTTACGACTGCCGAGGACAGAAAAAGCCTCGAAAACCTTATCAGAAAAGAGGTCTATCACTACCACGAGGTACGATCAGACTGCAATTCCGTGATAGACCGGCTTTGGAGCATCGTACAGGCAATTGAGCAAAAACATATTCTGACAATTACCTACTACAAAATGAACCGAACGGAGATCAGGCGCAGGATCAAGCCTGCTGCTGTGATGTTCAGTGAGTATTATTTCTATTTGATCGCCTATGAAGCCGATGACGAGACTTACCAGGCAAAGCATTTTCGTATTGACCGCATCACTGCTCTGTCAGCAAGCCGTGAAAAATTCCAGCTTGACGAAGCTCACAGCTTTGATGAAGGCGATTTGCGGGAACGAAACCAGTTCATGTTTCCGGGCAAGCCGATCACTGTGCGATTCTCGTTTTCGGGGCTTTCCGTTCAGGCAGTACTCGACCGCCTGCCAACAGCAAGAATCATTGAAAAGAACGGAGACAAGCTTATCCTGGAAGCTGAGGTAAACGACGGCAGAGGGCTGATGATGTATCTGCTTTCACAGGGAGCATGGGTAAAAGTGCTGTCACCGAATGACTTTGCCGATGAAATGAAAGCAGAAATCGAGAAAATGCATCGGCTGTATCAGGAATAAATTGTAAATATATTATGAACAGACATCCATCTGTCCGGTATAACTGCTATAATGGAATCATGGGGTTAGACGGTTGTGTAAAAGCTCCATAAAATCAAGGCAGAGCCGCTGGTCATCCAGTGAGAGCGAATGGAACACTTGTAGCAGAGCTTCATCCTCAGCGCTGTGGTCGGTCTGTGGGAGAGAACCTTCAAGCACCCGGTCAGGCGTGGTTTCAAGGGCTTGGCAGAGCCGCACGAAAACCTCCAGACTGGGAATGGAACGGGCTGTTTCGATATTGGAAAGATATTTGTAGTTGATGTCCGCACGTTCACAGACCTCATACTGGCGCAACTTGAGTTCCTTTCGCCGCTTTGCCAGACTTTCTCCAATTTTTCTGTAGTTTAGTTGCATTTAATCACCTCATATTAAGAGTAACTAATGAGTATTGAAAAATAAACTATCCAACAGATGTTATTTTTCTACTTGACATAAGAGTCGAACAATGCTATAATATTATTATGGATTGTTCTACAAATTTCGTGTTGTTTTGGTTGAAATCAACAACATCAAAGGGAGAATGGAAAAATGTCAGATAAAAATATTGTAAAAATCAAGTGCAACCCTTACACCCAGGTAATTGAATATTTCCGCTGGGATTCAGAAATAGAAGAATGGTGTCCTCTCATATCTTTTGAGTCGCCTTTTTCTAAGCCTGAGTTTACAAAAGTGGCTTTGCAGCACAAAGCATATGAGATCATACAGTACATGAACGAACTGTATAATCCGGGAAATGTTGGGTTGGATGTTTTCTTTGATGGCACAAAGGAAGATATGGATGATCTAAGTGCTATCACTCAGCAATACTTTTCATCAAGCAACATACATATTTTACCGGGTGAAATGCACTTGCTGTCTGCGACTGTTGTAAAAAAGCAGATAGAAGATATTTTCGGCTATATGAAGAAGATGTTCAGTGAATACCCTGATAATGAGGTGACTGATGCAATTAGCCGTTTCAGTGAGACTGTACGTCCAACGATACCGATTTGTGTTATGGGACTTTACAGTGCTGGCAAATCGGCATTTATAAACAGTTTGATCGGAATTGAGCTTCTTCCAAGTGCTTCTGATCCAACTACAGCAAAGACCTACAAGATCGTTTCGGGTACAAAGTATGAGATAAAGTTTACCTATACTGATGATAAAGATAAAAAAGTCAAGGAAGTCATTTTATCTTTCAACGATGAGAAATACCAATTCAACCAGTCTGCTGAGTTGAGCATTGTAGCGGCTCTTGAAGAAATTAAGAAGTACGAAACGATTGAGGAGCGTATGTACTACGCTCTAAGCATTATTAATAATTTTGACATGGATTATAACAGAAATCTTCCTGACAATGAGAAACTCTGGAGGGTTTCTGATCTGATAGAAGTAACACTTCCGATTACCGCTTCTGTTCTTCCGTTCAATGAATTTGACTTTATTATATATGATACACCTGGTTCAAATTCTGCAAGCAATACAGACGACACCGAGGTACTCAAAAAGGCAATGGAGGGGCAAACGAACGGCTTGCCGATTTTTGTAACAACCCCGGATAATATGGACGGGAAAGATAATACTGAGTTAATAGAAACAATAGAAAAACTTGGCGGTGCCTTAGACAAGAGCAACCTGATGATCGTTGTAAATAGGGCTGACGAAAAAGACTGTGAAACACTTGAAAAGAAAAAAGAAAATTTCCCGAATCTGAAAGTATCCAGTTTGAATCCTGCCGGTACATATTTTGTCTCGGCAATCATCGGACTTGGCTCTAAAAAGATTCTCTTTGGCAATACCACGGAGAATAAAAAGGGCGATATTGTTCCTAACTGGATCGATAAAACGTATAGTAAAATATTCCGCTCAAATCTCCCTTATTATGATGAGACAGATGACGATGAGGAATTTGTAAGACTTTATTCATATAATATTATTCCTCAGCATCAGTTTGACCAATATGCAGCCCTTAGCGTTAGTGATGAGAACCTTGCCTATCGAAACAGCGGACTTCATGCGATCGAAACTGCGATCAAAGATTTTGCATTAAAGTATGCGCTTTACAATAAGTGCAGAATGGCAAGCAGTTATCTTTCTTCTGCTTTGGACAAGCTTGAAGATATGCTGACTGCACTCACTGCTGAACAGATGGCTCTTTCTAAGCAGCTGAAAACAAACATGACCGAAAAAGAAAAGGATGTTTTGAATAAGCTGGGAATCGAGTGCGGTGAAAGAAAATTAAAGTATATGTCTGAATTTAATGATGAACTAAGCAGTGTTGTTAAAAGCACTGGTAATTCATTAGACAACTCGATCAGCGACAAAATCACAAAGCTCTGGGATGCTACAAAGGGTGAAAAAGGACGTAAAGAATCCGTTACAACAAAAGTAAATGAACTGTTTCAAAAAGAGATAAGCAGCTTGTGGGACGGAGCAAAAGCACGGGCTCTTGGGTTCTGGAAAATGAAACAGGAAGAATTTAAAAAGGCTTTAATCTCCATTATTGTAGAATCACCAAATCTCACATCTGAGCAAAAAGATTTGCTTAAAAATGCTATCATGCAGATTGATGGCACCCCCAATTATAATCTTAGCTTTGAAATTCACGGTGAGGACATCGTTGGCGGTTTCTGGTTTATAAAAAAGCTTAAAACAGACGAAGCAAAAAAGAAGTTTTTGGATGGGTTTGATAAAGGCAGTGTGATTATAACTACCACATTGACTGAGCAATCAATCAGAGCATTTGATCATATGAGAAATGATGTAGAATCGCAATTCCAGTATCTTGTGTCAAAATATAATCCGAAGTTACTGACTCTTCGTGAACAGCTGAAAGAGTGTGATAGTAAATTAAAATATATCTCACAGCAGCAAGTACAGATTCAGAGACATTTGTCCGAAGTAAATAGCTTAACTGTTTTTAAAACAGCAGAAGCAGATGGGAGAAAGCCATGACTGATATAGAGTTGAAAGCTGAATTCATGATGGATATTATCGACGGAAAATACACATTGAACGAGGCAAAGCAAAAAATCAGAACATTTGAAGAACAATATGGTGCAGATTTTTTTGTAAGCTATGATATTGAAAAAAAGGATAAGCCGTGGGATATGGCATATCTGAAAGAATTGAAGTTGAAAGGTATGACTGGCTCCAATTCAAAACAGTTCTTCCTGCATCTCGCTGAGGTCAGCGAGTATGTCCACGCAAATGATGGTACTTCTCATAGCAAGGGCGATAAAAAGAAGTTTATTATCGCTGGAATCATTGCAGGAATTATTATCGCACTGGTGATCGTGATTCTGTTTCTGTCAAAATCACACGCAGCTGCAATGGCAGTAATAGCAGAACAGCATGCTATAATTGCACAGCTTCAAGCACAATTACTTTTATAAAAATGTGAGGTGTGCAAAATGGGGATTGTCACAAGTTTAGTAAAAAGAACGGCATCAAAAGCAGCGGACGGCATTGCAAAGGCAGCACAGCTTAGTCAGCAGCAAATTGCAGATGTCGAAAAGAAAAAACAAGCATACCTGGCTGAAAAGCCTGATATGAATAGTGAACAGAATCAGGAACTTATTAAGCGTATGCTTGGCACACTGGGTATTGAGGTGTATCATGCCTATTTGCCAGAGCTGAGTACCATTTATACACCTGTTACTTCTGTTCCTTCAAATTATGCCGCACTCAACCGAATTGCTTATTTTGATATTACAAAATGGGTGCTTGATGCACAGGAAAACTATCTGGATAAGCTCGTAAACGTGTATCATGTTCTCAGTCAGGAAGAATGTACGATAGCATTGATCTTTCATAGAACAATGACAAGCTGTCAGGTCACAATGGCTGTTGTTAATAACAGTGATGATAACGACCCGTCGAAAGTCACTTCCTATAAAAACAGATTACAGGAAGCTATTATGGGAAACTTTCCGGGAGTTGTTCTTTCCAATGAAGACAGCCGAGGCATCCCTAAGTGCCTTGCCGATTTTGACAAGCCCAAAAACATCGCAACTGTAACCAATATAGCGACAGAAAAGTCTGAGAAATTTATCAGTCAGAGCATTGAAAAGCTGCTTGACGGCGTAGTTCCGATGAAGAAAGAACAGGAGTATACATTTGTACTGCTTGCCACACCTTCTTTGGAATCCTTTTCAGATCAGAGCCGCCTGAGTGAACTGTATACAACACTTGCGCCGTTTGCTTCATGGCAGACCAATTTTACATATACTTCATCTGACAACGTGAATTCCTCATTCAGTGCGGGTGTTCACCTTGGAGCAAGTGCAGGGGCATCGGCAGGTTCTGGAATAGCAAACACACTTAGTAATGCTGTTTCGCATACGGTCAGTCAGAGCAAAACAAATAGTGCTGGCGGCAGTGTTAGTGCTTCTGCAAGCACACCATTAAAGGGAATAGTGGGAGGTGCAAGTGGAACTGTAACCGGTAACTATCAGCACTCCAGCACACACGGAACATCTGACACTCGTACACAGGGACAGGCAAACACGCAATCCCATAATACAGGTGCAAACGCAGGTATCAACTTTGGTGTGAACTTCAACCGTGCTTCTAACGTCAGCATCAATGTCGGCAAAAACGAAGGTATTACACAAAGCTTTACCAATCATCAGATCAAGCATACCCTCGATATTCTGGATATGCAGATGAAGCGTCTGGAACAGTGCAGCGCCCTTGGAATGTGGAAATTTGCTTCCTATGTTATTTCCGATGACTACAATACAGCTAATAATGCTGCTCATATGTATCTTGCGCTGACACAGGGCGAGGAATCATTTATTTCGCAATCTGCCATCAATCTTTGGCACTGTGGTCAATCGCCGGAGGAAACGAAAACCCTGCTCTGGGAGATCGGTCACTTACAGCATCCTGCTTTTTGCCTGAGAACAGACTTGCTTGATGAATGGCTTATGTATCCTACTACTGTTGATGCAACAACAACTGTATCAGGCAGAGAATTAGCGTATGCTTTCAATCTGCCAAGAAAGTCCGTTGCAGGATTTCCGGTTATTGAGTGTGCAGAATTTGGACGCAACATTGTTACCTATGATGATAAATCTGAATCTGAAAGCAAGGTTGAACTGGGAAGCATCTTCCATATGCATCACAAAGAAAATACAGAGGTCGCACTTTCTATGAATTCCCTGACCTCTCATACGTTCATCACAGGCAGCACCGGTGCAGGTAAAAGCAACACGGTTTACCATATCCTGAATAATGTTAAGAGAAAAGGAATTCCGTTCCTTGTTGTTGAACCGGCTAAAGGCGAATATAAGCACGTCTTTGGAAACAAAAAAGATGTTTCCGTGTATGGAACAAATCCGAAGCTTATGCCGCTGCTGCGTCTGAATCCGTTTAGTTTCCCTGCTGATATTCATATACTGGAGCATCTTGACCGCCTTGTAGAAATATTCAATGTTTGCTGGCCAATGTATGCAGCCATGCCTGCGGTACTGAAAAATGCTGTAGAAAAAGCCTATGAGGACTGTGGCTGGAATCTCACTGATTCTACCAATCCTTATGGGGAGAATATGTACCCCACTTTTGCAGATGTCGCAAGAAATGTCAGAACGATTATTGACAGCAGTGAATATGACGCTGAAAATAAGGGAGCATATAAAGGCTCGCTGCTTACAAGACTGCAATCACTTACAAATGGAATCAACGGCTTGATATTTAATGTTGATGAACTTTCAGAAGAAGAACTCTTTGACAGTAATGTTATCGTTGACCTGAGCCGTGTCGGTTCCAATGAGACAAAGTCTTTGATTATGGGCATGATCGTCCTGAAGCTACAGGAATATCGTATGACAAGCGGAAATATCAACAGTGCTCTGAATCATATCACTGTGCTTGAAGAAGCGCATAATCTCTTGAAACGTACTTCCACTGAACAGCCAACTGAGGGCGGAAATCTGCTTGGAAAGAGCGTAGAAATGATTGCAAACGCTATAGCTGAAATGCGTACATATGGTGAAGGCTTCATTATTGCAGATCAGGCACCGGCACTACTCGATATGGCTGCAATACGAAATACCAACACCAAGATCATTATGCGCCTGCCAGACAAGGCAGACAGAGAGCTTGTGGGATGGGCTGCAAATCTGAATGATGAGCAGATCAACGAACTTGCAAAGCTTCCCTGCGGCGTTGCAGCGGTATATCAGAATGAATGGATTCAGCCTGTGCTATGTCAGATCGAGAAGTATGATGCAGGCGAAAGTAAGTATGCCTATACTCCCACTGCTGATAATGCTAAAAGCAAGGATATGACAGCAGCGCTTAAAATTGCAGAAATGCTATGCAATGGAACAAAGCTCAGTCATACAGATATCATGGAAAACATACTTCCATACCTGAAAGAATGCGGCTTGACTTCGGCTATGCAGGTAACTGTTATCAATATGCTCTCCACGCCTCCAAAGGAACCAAAATTCACAAAGCTTGCACCTGTTATGGGTATTTTGTTCCCTGACGTAAAGCAGGCTGTCATCGAGAGCTACAAGGATTCATCAGACGAGGCTGAATGGACAGCAAGTGCTGATTCAGCACTAAGAACCTGTATCAACGATCTGACTGTTGCAGATAATGTTCGCAGAGATATTATACAGGCTATTATGACCGACTATCTCTATGTTGAACTTGGTCAGGCGAGCGAGCTTCAGCGCTGGGCTGAAAGGGGTGGACTTCATTGAGTGAGATACATAAATCCGATGTGCAGGATAATAATACCACAAAAGGGTTTGATCCAGATAGGCGCATTGAAATAAATGGCAATGCTATCATCGAATCATATGATCCTGATAGAAGAATAGCAGTTTCACCAACTGAGAAAAGTGGAAAATCCTTTGCTGAACGATTAAAGGAAGTAGAAGTAAGAAATGCTAAGGATAAAGCAGAAATTGTATATCAAAACAAAATTGAAGGATGTGCAAGAGAAGAAAAGGTGATGGATCAATTAAAAAATCAATATCCAGAATCACAAGGCTATAGCATTATCCGAGAAGCATATCTTAGGGACAAAAATGGAAACATTGTAATTGATAAGGAAACGGGTCAAGCAAGACGAATTGATTTTTGTGTATGTAAAAATGGAGTGGTTGTTAAATCCATTGAGGTTACTTCTCAAACTGCTGATAAGACGAAACAGCTTGCAAAGGAGTCAAGAATTAAAGAACAAGGTGGAGTGTACATTAGGGATGCAAATGGAAACATGGTTAATCACAAGGTTCAAACAGAAGTAAAGAGGTGCGATTGATGAAAGTATATGATAAGGTAAAATGGCACATTGACGGCGGTGAAGATGCCACTGATGTAATAAAACGCTTCTCAATTATTATAGAATATCTTTATAATAATAATATGCTTAACAGCATCGGAGTAGAAATATACCATCTTGGTGTTGATGAGGAAACGGTCATACATAGTGAAATGCTCTTGGATAATGGAATAAGTTTTATGGATGAATTCTATGATCGTATAGCGTCTCTCAAGACAGAAGATATTTATGACTGCTTGAATAGCAATTATTAAATTATGCAACTTATAAGCAAACAGAACAGATGCCCTACACGGGCAGTGGCACTCCGTGCAGGCAGCTGCGCTGGGCTATGCCACCGTTCCTCCCTTGCGGTCGTCACAGTGTCAGCCCTAACGGGCGTTCAATTATTGGGAGTATTCTCTTTATAGCATTTTTTCTAATAATTTCACGACTATATATAATCTATTTTAATTTATATATTATACATTACTATATATTCTTATTAACCTATATAAGATCAAGAATATATATATTACTCTTTCATAAAAATCTGATGGCGAAATGGCGAAAACGAATCCCTATGAGAAATTGATCTCATAGGGATTTTTTTGCCTATAAGCCACCGAATCAACTCCTATTTTCAGTTATATATTATTATCCTGATAGAGCGACTTCCTGCTTTATTGAATATTGAAATGGAGGTAACTGCATATGAAAGATATTTTAAAAAGTTTTGTGAGAGGTTTTGTCTGCGGCTATGCAGGCAGTATCATCATAGTGCTTACGGTCAGTGCGGTTCAACACCTGAATGAAAAATTGAAAAGAGGTAATTGAAATGGAAGAAAATGTAAGAGTATGCGACATCTGTGGCTGCGAGATCAAAGAGGAGGACGGAACATGGGTGAACGATCAGTTCCTTTGTCATGAGTGTGTTGACGAACACTGCACCACCTGCGATCACTGCAGTGAAACGATCTGGATTAACGATGCAGTGCAGGACGATGATACCACACTATGTGAAACCTGTTACAATGACTACTATCACCGCTGTGAGTGCTGCAACAGAATTATCCATGACAACAACATCAACTGGCGAGGCGATTATCCTTACTGCAACAGCTGTTACGATGACTTTAATGATGAGATCGAGGAGTACAGCTATAAACCTGAGCCTGTTTTCTATGGTGACGGTAAACGCTATCTTGGAGTTGAGCTGGAAGTAGACTGCGGCGGTAAGGACGATGATAATGCAAGCAAACTTAAAGAAATAGCAAATTCAATCCATGAGCATATCTACATAAAGAGCGACGGCAGTATTGACGACGGCTTCGAGATAGTAAGCCACCCTATGACATTAGAGTACCACATGAATGATATGGACTGGGAGGCGATACTTCATGAAGCGATAAAAATGGGCTACCGCTCCCATCAGACAAGCACCTGCGGTCTGCATATTCACGTTAACAGGAATGCTTTCGGTGACAATCAGGCGGAGCAGGAAGAGGTTATCGGAAAAATCCTGTTCCTGATAGAAAAGCACTGGAACGAGGTCTTCTGCTTTTCCAGAAGAAGCCAGTATAACATGAACCGTTGGTCAGCACGTTACGGCTACGAAAAAACCGGAAAGGAAATCTTGAAGAAAGCCAAGTGCAGTGACCACGGGAGATACAGTGCCGTCAATCTTTGCAACTACAGTACCATTGAGTTCAGGCTTTTTAGGGGTACGCTGAAATACAATACATTTATAGCCACATTACAGTTCGTCGATATGATCTGTGATGTGGCTATTTCTATGTCCCAGTCAGAGTTGGAGGAACTGTCATGGTCTGAACTGGTGAAGAAGATAGAGCATCCTGAGTTGATACAATATCTGAAAGAGCGTCGGCTGTATGTCAATGATGAAGTAACTGTTGAGGAGGATATGTGAGATGAACAAGGCTGAGTATTACAAGAAAGCTTACCCCATAGGCACAAGAATCCGTCTGCTGCATATGGACGATCCTTACTCACCGATACCCGACGGAATGACAGGAACAGTTACATCTGTTGACGACATGGGAACCCTGCACATGAAGTGGGACAACGGCAGAAGTCTTGGTATCTGTCCTGATGTAGATTCTTTTGAGATCATCGGAAAGGAGGCTGAGTGATATGTGTGCAATTTTCGGCTTTTTGGACTATAGAAAGAAAGTGTCGGCAAGTACACTAAAGCGGCTACTCAGGGCATTGTCGGTTGCGGCAGAAAGCAGAGGCACCGATGCAACAGGCATAAGCTATGTGAACAATGGAAACATCGTAACATTCAAGAAAGCCAAGCCTGCGCACAAGGTCAAGCTGTATTTTCCGAAGGACACAACGGCTGTTATTGGTCATACTCGCTTTACAACACAAGGCAGCGAAAAGAATAACTACAACAATCACCCTTTCGAGGGGACAACTTCTAACCACACTTTTGCCCTTGCTCATAATGGTGTTCTGTATAATGATAAAGAACTTCGCAGGGAAAAGAATCTGCCCGATACTGCGATAGAAACCGACAGCTACATTGCCGTTCAGCTTATCGAGCATGAAAACATCGTTGACAGCAACAGCATCAAAACTATGGCAGAGGCAATGCATGGTAGCTTTGTCTTTACGATTCTTCGGGACGATAACACGCTATTTCTTGTCAAGGGAGATAACCCGATCACGCTGCTGCATTTCCATGAGCATGGCTTATACATCTATGCGTCCACAACTGCTATTCTCAATGCCGCTCTGAAAGCTGTAAAGCTTGCCGGGAGATGTGAGGAAGTGCCTGTCAATGACGGTAACATTGTTCGCATCGACAGTGACGGCAAACTTTCTGTTAGCACCTTTGAAGCGCAGGTACAGCACTTTGACTGGCGTTATTTGTATCGCTTGTACGGCTATGATTTTGAGGACAAGGACGAGGACTACACCAACGATCTTCTCATGATCTGCGGCTGCTACGGCGTGGACAGAGAGGACGTTGAGCTGCTGTTGGAGCTTGGCTATACAACTGATGAAATTGAAGAAATGCTGCTGGATTCTGACCTGTTCGAGCAGACCATGAACGAGGTAAAAACGCTGTATCAGCGTTGAATATAAGGAGGTAAATATTATGAAGGAATTTTTTGCAGGAATGGCATTTACGCTGATTCTGGAAGGCGTAGCAGCCGTAGTCATTGCGGCTGAAAAAATCAAGGAGGTGATCGAGGAATGAATAATACCGTGAAAGTGTTTGTCAGAGCAGTCGGCGTTATCATCGACATCATCGGCATTTTCAGAAAACGCAAATAACAGCAATTGGCGGAGTGTAATGCTCCGCCAACTTTTTTTGAGAGGTGAATTATGAAAACTGAAACAACAGTAATGAAAAGCAAGGCGCTGTTTTCTGATGACGGCGAACACCGCTTGCTGCTGCGCCGTGAGTGGGACAAGAGTGGCAAATGCGCTATGATCATCATGATCAACCCGAACACCGCTGACACGCTCTGCATGGACATGACGACAATGCTGGTGCTGAACAATCTGCATAAGCTCGGTTTCGGCAGCGTCAATATTGTAAACCTATATAGTCGTATCACACCGAAGCTAAGCCTCAGATTCAATTCTGACGATGACCTCATTGCAAAAGGTAGCGATGAAATAATCGAGGAGTATGCGGTGACAAGCGATGCCATTATCATTGCATGGGGTAGCCTTGGAAACACCAGTGAGCGTGTGCGTGAACGTCAGGCGAATATCCTTGAACGGCTGTCGAAGTTCAGAAACAAGCTGTACAAAATCGGTGAACAGGGGTATCATCCGCTGACACCGGCAGTCAGAAGTAACTGGGACTTAGTCCCCTATGAAATAGAGGAGGTCAGTCATGCTGAAAGTAATGAATCTTAGGGAAACAGACAACATCAAACCCATCATGCTGAGGGCATTTATCGCCAAGAAAATTACTGCGATGATGAATGAATATAGTGTTGATACTCTTGACGATATCGGCTGTTTTGTTGTGCTTGAAAAGGACGAAATCTCAGCATTTGTGGTATCGGAAATGGAGTTTGTTGAGGTGCTGGAAATTGGAGAAAAGTACTATCTTCACGGTGCTAAGATACTCGGTGACAGCTACGGCGAGGACATTTATCTGCCTGTTGAGGTTGTGAGAAAATGAGCCTGACGATACACCGTGTAGCGCAGTATGCAAGGTTCAGTTCTGACAATCAAAGAACAGAATCAATTGACGCACAGCTGAGGGCAATGAACCAATTTTGCAAACAACAGCATTGGCAAGTCGTGGCGACTTACACCGATGAAGCACGGTCGGCAACAACAGATAACCGCCCACAGTTCCAACAGATGATAGCCGACAGCGGCAAAGGTATGTTCGATATCGTTCTTGTGCATAAGCTGGACAGGTTCAGCCGTGACAGGTACGACAGCGCTATCTACAAAAAGCGGTTGAAGAAAAACAATGTCCAACTGTGCAGTGTACTGGAACGCATTGATGATTCTCCGGAGTCAATTATGATGGAGAGCGTCCTTGAAGGAATGGCTGAATACTATAGCCGAAATCTGGGACGTGAGGTCATGAAGGGCATGAAGGAAACTGCCCTGCAATGCAAGCATACCGGCGGTTGTCCACCGCTGGGTTATGATGTCGGTGAAGACAGGCGGCTTGTCATCAATCAGCATGAGGCAGAAGCGGTCAAAGCAATCTTTGAGATGTTCGCAGAAGGCTACGGTTACAGTGCCATTGCTGACTATCTGAACGAACACAATTATACAACCAAAAGAGGACACATCTTTGCGAAAAGCAGCCTGTATGAGATACTCAATAACGAAAAATATACCGGTGTTTTTGTGTTCAACAGAGCAGCCGCAAAGTCAGACAGCAAGCGCAACAATCATGCCTACAAGACTAATGATAATATCATAAGAGTTCCGGGCGGCTGTCCTGCAATCATCAGCAAATCGCTGTTTGAAAAGGTTCAGAGGATCAAGGCGGCTAACCGGCGCAACACAGGACGTTATCACTCCAAGGAGTTCTACCTGCTGACAGGGAAAGTTTTCTGCGGTGTCTGCGGCAAAAGGATTCAAGGCAACCTGAGATTTTCTGGTGAACGCAAGAACAGGCATTGCACCTATCGCTGTGATGAACCTAAGCAGCTATGCAAGAATAAGGAGAACAACAAGGACTATCTCGATGCTTATGTTGCTGATCTGCTGAGACAGAAGATATTCAACAAAGCGGCGCTGAGGCGCAGGATCAATGCTGTCAATAAGTACATCGCAAGCTATAACGCTGAATTTGATGAGCACTAATACAGATACAAGTGATCAGGTTCTGAGGCTTGCTGCTGATGTTCTGATCGACATCCTTGAGAATATGGAGGGACATAGCGAATGAAAATGGTATATGTTGTACGTCCGCCGCCTTACTGACAATGGTAACGTAAGGAAAGAAAAGAAATACAACTTAATGCAAGGAAAGGTGAACGAAAATGATGGAAAATAAAGAAAAGATACCGGTTGTAGCTTATGTAAGATACAGCAGCCATGCAAAAGACAAAGGAAACAGCGTTGCGGCACAGACAGCCTGTATCTTAGAGTATGCAAACCTCCACAACACGGAAGCAGAATTCGCACAGTTTTCAAAACTCTGAGAATACTTCTACATAATAAATAACGCAAGGGGGAATGCCGCATAAAGAGACCCTTTGTAATTCGTCCACCGCCTTGATTTGTTATATAGGAAACAAAAGCAACAGATATAACAAATCAAGGAAAGGTGAACGAGAATGAACGATAAAAATGAAAAGATAAAAGTTGTGGCATATGTAAGATACAGCAGCCACGCACAGGATGACGGAAACAGCGTTGCTGCACAGACATCTTGTGCCGCCGAGTATGCCGCATCTCACAACATGGAAATTGAACACTGGTACATTGACATGGCAAAGACAGGTCGCAATACCAAGCGTCCTGAATACCAGAGAATGAAACAGGATATCGAGAATGGAAATGTTAAGGGAAAGACTATATTAGTTAGAGCAATTGACAGACTGCATCGAAACGCAAAGAATCAGCTGGTAGATGCAGAATGGTGTAGAAAGCTCGGTGTTCGTATCATTGGTATTACAGACGGAATCGACACTGATGCTCCTAATGGGAAATTTGCTATGACCATTAAGGCTGCTACGGCTGAGGAATATTCCGATATCATTGCTATAAATACAAGAGCCGGTCAGTTAGAGGCTGCTCTTGAATGCAAGCATCTTGGCGGTACTCCTCCACTTGGCTACAAAGTAAATTCCGAGGGAACCTATGATATTGATGAGACTACAGCTCCGATCATTCGTGACATTTTCAAGCTGTACCTACAGGATATAGGCTACAGCAACATTATAGCCTACCTGAAACGTAAGGGCTATAAGACGGTTAACGGCAACGACTTTAGTAAGGCATCACTTAATGCGATCCTTCGCAATCGTAAATATATGGGTACTTACACCTTTGACCGCACAACCCCCAAGGATTCAGAGGGTAAACGAAATTCTCATAAAACTAAGGAAAAATACACGGTCATCGAAAACGGTATGCCAGCAATCATCAAGGCTGACGACTTCAAGAAGGTACAGGCAAAGATGGCAGCCAATGCAGGCAAGCACGCTCAGAGAGCAAGCAGCAACTACTATGCGTTAAAAGGCAAGATCAAGTGTGCATCCTGCGGCAAGGCTATCACAGGTAACGTAAACCACAGCAAAAATAAGAAATATTATCAATACCGCTGCACTTGCAACTGCAAGCTGAAACCGGTATCGGTAAAGAGAATGAATGACGTAACATTCTACGCACTGCAGCAGTGCTTATTCAGTCCGGACAACAAAGACAAAATATTATCATATATGAACAATCAGCTAAAGCTGAAAGCACACCAGAGATCAGCAGAGGTCGCTGAGATCAAGGATAAGATAGATAAGCTAAGCAAGGCTCAGGATAATCTGCTTGGTATGTTAGAAGACGGCAGAGCCTCAGATACCATTATGAACAGAATCGCAAGTAACGAATCGGAGCTTGCAGCACTGACAGAACAGCTTGAGTCCAAATCGAAGGAAGTTGCAGCTGTAGATGATGAAATGTATAACGAACTTGTGAATCGCTTTGTGAGCTACATGGGTTCTAATATGACACCGCAGGCATTAGACCTGAGAAACGCTGCTATTGACCATATTGAGGTCGATGGCGAGCTAACAACAATTTACTTTAATTGCGGCATCGGGATAGATGCAGCGACAAAAGAATATTTCAACAATGAGAAGAATTGGGAGGCTTCAAAATGATATGCAGTTTTTACAATAAACAGGAAGCAATTGAGGTTATCCCCCTCTGCTTAGAACAGAACGAAGTAACTGATGATTATACATTAAAAGTCGTGGGACTGGACAGCAATGGCAACTATTCCAACGCTGGACAGCTCACACTGACTGAGAAGGAAGCCAATGAGCTGATTGAGTGCCATGTGATTGACGACATGAAGCAGCTGATCGGCAGAAAGGTAATGATCGTAAGCAATGCGCTATGCAAGGAAGCTGATATCCAGCATCTCAATACAGCGCTTACTCCTGATGAGTGGCAGACCTTACAGCCGTTCATTGAGAAACATAATAACCCCTTAGCCGTTATTGAAGAGGGCGAGGACTTAGATATCTGATTAGGGTATTACCGTGCCGGACACACTCCGGCACGGTCAATATACAAAACTACTCACAGGCTCTGTGGGGGAAAGGAGAAGAAAATGATGAAATATCATAATTTCCAGCTCGACTGGAACATCAACAACATCAAGGATTTCAATGATGCTCTTGATATCTTTGATAGTTGGGCTGAAAGCGGTGCTGTCACCGGTGAAGATGTTAGAGTAAAGGATGTTATTAAAAATCAGGATCCTGATTTATATGACAGACTCTCCCGTGGCGACAAGTGCAGAGTCGGTAAGGCTGTCAGCAACAGATACGAAAAGCATATGTATAGTGGTATTGTTCGTGGCAATGATAAGGGCGCAACGAAAACATATCGCAAATCATAACTTCATGGATGCCGGAGGTACCGATTGGTATCTCCGGCTCTTTTTTTCAACGGCGATTATAATTCTATAGCTCTATGTTACTGAATTACACTCAGAAGTCAATTAAGGCACCATACGCCATTTCTAAGGCGTTTGAAATTAATTTTGGATAGAAACAGGCTCCAATCAGTTGAAACAGCTTATAGATAGGTTATAGCGCCTATTTGACCCGATTCGCAAAATCTTCTCCGAACTGACCTATTGACATTTTCAATACTAATACATACAGAAAAGCTTATTGGAATTTGACATACGTTGGGCGCAGTATACTCAAAGTGATAAAACGGTAAAACGCAAAAATGGCGTAGAATCGCCGTTCGTCATTGATAATCTTTACAAAAACGCAGATAGAGACAATTACGAGTCGCCTCCACCAATTGAATATGCGTAACCGGAAAGGTTACAAGAATCCCGATATACTGTGATTAAACGGTATATCGGGATTCTTTTTTGATTTGATTTGCATGAAAAGTTTGTGGGTTAAACGTGTAAATGAACGTGACCTACCTTAAATGATACCTATTCTCAGAAGCGCTTTAAATGCTTCGGGGCAAAACCTCTATACGGGTATCAGTACTGCAATCAACAGCCTTTTATTGTCAGTTACATTTACGAGAATAACATAATAAGGAACTGTGACACCAGTACGATAGAAATAAGAGCTACAGGGTAAGTTGCTGCATAAGCAGAAGCAACGTTCTCTGTACCTGCTGTACTGATGAGAGTTCCGAGCGCAGGAGTTGAAGTCATACCTCCTGTGATAGATCCGAGGTTGTTGAGAAGGCTCAGTTTCAGCACATACTTTGCGAAAATAAATCCGAGTATCATAGGTACTATTGTCATTACCATTCCGTATACGAAATATACAGCATCGAAATACTGTACGAACTTCGCTCCGCCTGAAACTCCTGCACCGATAAGGAAGAACATAAGTCCCAGCTCGCGGAACACCTTAAGTGTGGTATCCTTTGGAGTTACAGAAAGCTTTCCGAAGTGTCCGAAATGTCCGAAAATAAGTGAAACAAGCAGACATCCGCCTGTAGTTGAAAGCGAGAAATTGCCGAACTTGAATGAACCTACGATTATACCGATAACCGCTGCAAGTGCAAACGGCATTATACCGAAATCGTCCATTTCTATGAATGTGGATTTTCCCTTTGCCTTTTCGGACTTCTTTGCTGTTGCTCCGAGAAGTTCTCTTTCCTTCGGCATATCAGCTTTGAGCATTTTAAGTATGATCTGTACAAAGAGAACCACTCCGATAACGCCGAATATATAAGCTATAGCATAGCCTACAGATACGATGCTCTGTAAGTGGTCATTAGCTACAGCATCCTTAGCTGCGGAGAATCCGGGGGTACTTGTAAGGGCTCCTGAGAGGATTCCTGTGAGCATTGCAGTAAACTCCTCTGTAGTGAGGTCCGTGAAGTTTCTTCCAACAAGGATACATCCCGCACAGGTAAGTCCGCCGCTGAGAATGATTATCACTGCAAGAAGCACGTATGATTTAAAATTCTTCTTGAAGTTGCCGAAGAAATTCGGACCTGCGATAAATCCGACCGCCGTAACAAAGAGGATGAGTCCGAGGTTATCGACTATCTTCAGAGCATTTCCTACGAAATCGGTATTTATCTCGTCAGAGAGCTGCTTGTAGAAAAGACATCCGTAAAGAAGTGCAACGATGAATACGCCTGCTGTACCGAGAGATACGCCTTTAATGGTTATACGTCCAAGAATATAGCCCAGTGCAGCTATGGCGATAACAGATATCATAAGAAAAGATACACCGTGTACAGATAGTATCCCATTAAAAAAATCCATTTATGATCACTTAACTTTCTTTTAATTTTTACACAGCTTCGGGACGCGATCTGCGTCCCGATATTTATTATGCTTATTTTGTCTTTCTTGCATAGTGCGGAAGGAGCATTGGTGAAACTGTCTCTGTTGCAGCTCCAGTAGCTTCAAGCTCCTTGTTGAAGGAGTTGATGTGCTCCAGCGTGAGCTTTGAAGGAACTGCTGTTTCCTTTGCCTTTGCTGCCGCATATATGCCTGCATTTCTGCCGAATACTATAACGTCAAGAAGCGAATTGCCCATAAGTCTGTTGCGTCCGTGGATACCGCCAGCAACTTCTCCTGCTGCATAGAGGTTCTCTACATCGGTAGCACACTCGTCAGTGATATTGAGTCCACCGTTCTGATAGTGAAGTGTAGGATAAACAAGGATAGGCTCCTTGCGGATATCTATTCCGTACTTGCCGAACATTCTGAGCATTGCAGGGATCCTCTTTTCGATTGTTCCCTCGCCGTGCTTAAGTTCTATCATTGGAGTATCAAGCCATACTGCCTTGCCGAGGTTTGTCTCGATGCCCTTATCCCTTGCTGTACACTCACGGATAATAGAAGCTGCTGTAACATCACGAGTCTCAAGCGGATGCATGAATACATCACCGTCGATATTAACCAGCTTAGCACCGAGAGAACGTACCTTCTCTGTAACGAGAGCTCCGAATATCTGCTCGGGATAGCCTGTACCTGTCGGGTGATACTGAAGAGTATCTGCATAAAGAAGGCTTGCACCAACTCTGTATCCGAGAATAAGTCCGTCAGCAGTTGCACCATAGTGGTTGGATGTAGGGAAGCCCTGATAGTGCAGACGTCCTGCACCGCCTGTAGCGATGATAACAACCTTTGCTCTTGCTACGAGAAGCTCCTTTGTTTCCATGTTCATGAGTACAGCACCTGCTGCCTTGCCGTTTTCGTCAAGGATTATCTCGATAGCTGCAGTGAAGTCAATAACAGGGATTCCTCTGTTTAATACCTCGTCACGGAGAGTTCTCATGATCTCTGCACCCGAGTAGTCCTTTGCAGCGTGCATACGCTTGCGTGAAGTACCGCCGCCGTGAGTAGTTACCATTGTTCCGTCAGGTTCCTTATCGAACTCTACACCGAGCTTGTTGAGCCACTGTATAGCCTCTGGAGCCTTTGTAACGAGCTTCTTTACAAGCTCAGGCTTTGCTGCGAAGTGTCCGCCGCCGAATGCATCGATAAAGTGGATAGCAGGAGAATCATTCGGCTTGTCAGCTGCCTGTATTCCGCCCTCTGCCATCATTGTGTTAGCATCGCCGATACGGAGCTTTGTAACGATCATTGTCTTTACTCCTGCCTCGTCAGCCTCTATTGCAGCCGATGCACCTGCACCGCCTCCGCCGATGATGAGAACGTCAGTATCGTAATCAGGAGCAGAAAGGTCAACATCGGAAGGAGCGATACGGCTCTTGCCCTGAAGCAGATCAGCAAGCTGTGTAGGCGCCTTTGAACCCTTGTTAACGCCTGCTGAGAGTATCGAGAACTCCCCTTCCTTATAATCGGGATGGAACTTTGCAAGAAGCTCGTCCTTCTCCTCGGCAGTCATTCTTCTCGGCTCCATGGGAGTATTCTCTGCTCTCTTGGCAGCTACGACCTTTGCAAGTTCATTGAGTCTGTCTATCTTATACATACTTTGCTCCCCCTTACTTCTCGATCTCGCGGTTGTTGTACATGTCCTTAAGCTCTTCAACGTTTGTTACTGCCTTGGACATGAGCTCAGCCATTTCCTCATCGAAAATGCCCTCGTTTATCTCGTTTACGCGGTCATTGAGATGTCCGCACTCGGGAGCGATATACTTACCGTTAAGACGTCTTGCAAGCATTGCTACCTGTGGATGTGAGATGCCTGCAGGACAGCGTGATGAACATACTCCGCACATCACGCAGTCGAAGCTCTCCTCTGCACACTTCTCGTATTCACCTCTCTGAGCGTATGCGATATACTGCATAACGTTCAGTTCCTGTGTGCAGGCTTTTGTACATGCATTGCATCCGATACAGCTATAGATCTCGGGGTAAAGCTGCATCATTATCTGCTGATCCGGCTTTATCTCCTCGATGTTGTAAACTCTCTTTTCGAGCGGGAAGAAAGGCAGTGTTGCAACATACATGCCCTCCTGTACCTCTGTCTGACAGGCAAGACATCCGTGAAGCTCTATCTCGCCCTTTATTCTGTATATAGTGGCACATGCGCCGCAGAAACCGTTACGGCATCCGCATCCGCGGACAAGCTCATAGCCTGCATATTCCATTGCTGTCATTATTGTAAGTCCTGCAGGCACTTCATACTTCTTGCCGAACAGGTATACATTTAACATATTTTCCATGCGAATTCTCCTCCTTAATATTCATCAGGCAGCTCGTCAAGCTGGTCGAAACGGAAAACGGGACCGTCCTTGCATACATACTTATTGCCGATATTGCATCTTCCGCACTTTCCTACAGCACACTTCATACGAAGTTCCATAGTAGTATATACCTGAGTCTCTGTGAAGCCAAGCTCCTTAAGACCTGCAAGGGTGAATTTGATCATGATAGGCGGTCCGCAGACAAGAACTGTCTTGTTGGTGGAAGGATTGAGCTCCTTGACGTAATTAGGAACAAATCCCACATGTCCGTCCCTGCCCTCCTGTGGGTTTTCGATGGTGAGGTTAACCTCTACGCCATCGTCATTCATCCACTCATCGAGTATCTCCTGATAATCAACGAGATCGTCCTTGGAACGTGAACCGTATACTATCTGGATATTGCCGTAGTTCTCACGCTTGTCGCGAACGTAGTTTATAACAGAACGGAGCGGTGCAAGACCGATACCGCCTGCGATAAAGAGAAGATCCTTGCCTTTGAGTTCTGTTTCAACAGGGAAGTGGTTTCCGTATGGTCCGCGGATAGTTATCTGCTGTCCTACCTCCATAGCGTGGAGCCATGTTGTAAGGCATCCGCATTTCTTTATGCTGAACTCCATAAATTCCTTGTTTGTAGGAGATGATGTTATAGAGAACATTCCCTCGCCTACTCCCGGTACAGAAAGCATAGCACACTGGCCGGGCATATGCTCGAAGACCTTTCCGCCTTCCGGTGAAACTACTCTGAAAGTCTTTACATCGGGAGTATCCTGTCTGATGTCGGTAACTACTCCCACGTAAGGTATCAATGTATCGTTATTCATCACTTTACCTCCAATGCTTTCATTACCTTGACTATATTCATAGATATAGGACACTTGGAAAGACATCTTCCGCATCCTACACAGCCGAATTCTCCCTCGTTGTTTGCAGGGAAGTATACAAGCTTATGCATGAATCTCTGACGGAAACGCTCCAGCTGAGTGAGACGCGGATTTCCGTGAGCCATTTTGGTAAAGTCTGAATACATACAGGAATCCCAGCAGCGGAAACGCTTTATGCCGTGACCTGTATTGAAGTCCTTGATATCATAGCACTGACATGTAGGGCATACAAAGGTACATGTACCGCATCCGAGACAAGCCTCGGAAAGCTCTCCCCACTTATCAGAGTTGAAGTGTTCTTTAAGTCTGGCGCCGCCGAATGAATCGGTGGAGAGGTTAGCAAGAGGGAGCTTTTCAAGTATGCCCTTTGTCTTTGCCTGAACCTCGTCAAGCTTAGCTGTATCACCTTCCTCAAGCATAGAGGAAATTGAATCGATGAAAGCCTGACCTTTTTCAGTGTTTGCCTTGAAGAAAATATTCTCTCCGTCACTGAAGCACGCTGCATCACCTTCGGGAGCAGTAGCATCTATGCCGAAAACTCCGCAGAAACATGTCTCGGATGGACGTGTACAAGCCATAGTAACAACTGTACCGTGGTCGCGTCTTGTCTTGTAGTATGAATCCACAGGATCAACAAGGAAAACCTTGTCGAGTATAGTAAAGCTTCTTGCATCGCAGGCTTTAACGCCGAATATAACGAAGTCCTCTGACTCTTTGCGTATATCGATGACCTCGATATTCTTGCCCTCCATTTTAAAGTCCACAAGATTCTCGGTCTGAGGGAAGAAGAAATCTTTTGCACTGCGTACTGTATTGAGAGCACCGCTCATTTCACAGCCGTTTTCCCACTTTCTGTATTCAGCCGCACCGTCCTCACGGTCAACGGGGATATACAGCGTCTGCTTCTCTGCGATCGCAGCAAAAAGCTCATTCAGTCTGTTCTTAGCTATTTTAAGCATCACTCAACACCCCTTTCATGTACGATCGAAGGCTCGCAATCATCTGTATCATAAGTATTAAGGGGCGCTCTTGAAGTTGTATCAGCACCTGCCTGATATTCACCGTAAAGAGCATTGATGTCCTTGATGAACTTTCTGTTGAGAAGGTGGAGCGGTATGTTCTGAGGGCAGACTCTTGAACACTCGCCGCAGTCTGTACATCTTCCTGCAACGTGAAATGCCCTGATTATGTGGAACATGTTCTCCTCGAAGCTGTCTGATGCAGCCTTGTTCTCTACGCCTGAATTCGGGTTATCGAATACGCACTTTTCGCAAGTGCAGGCAGGACAGACATTACGGCAGGCGTTGCAGCGTATACACTTTGAAAGCTGCTCTCTCCAGAAATCAAATCTCTCCTGAGCTGTCATGTTCTCCAGCTTCTCGACCATATCGAAGCGGTTTGAATCGAGTACATCTCCGTCCTCGCCGATAAGCTCATCGTAGATAACGTGCTTCTTGCTCTTGCAGTCTGCACACTTTCCGCAAATTGCCTCATAGAAAGGCATGGTCTCCTCGCCGTAGAGTGTATCTATCTTAAGTGTGAAATTCTCGTTCTTAACACCAAGAACACCTGTTATTCCCTTTGCCTTTATCTTCTCGATATCAAGCTTAGGACCGCCCGGAACGCCGATGATATAAACGTTCTCACGAACTACTCTGTGCTCCTTGATGAGCTGATTGAAGCTGTATGTATCACAAGGCTTAAGGAATGCAAGTATCTTGCCCTCCTTCTTACTCTCTTTTACGAGATACTTTGATACATTTGCAGATGTGAAATCATCAAATACGAAATCAGCATCGATCTCTTCGGCAGTCTCGAAAACGGCAGGTGTTATATCGTAGAAGAATTCGCCCTTCTTCCAGCCGATAACACGAGTTACCGTACCGTCTGCCAGAAGCTCCTTTGCTCTTTTTATCATTGCTTCCTGCATCGTAAGTCCTCCAATCTGCGGTTAGGTCCAAGCTTTCTTACATCCTCGGTGAACTGCTGCATAGTAGCTGCGAACTTCGCACCCTCAGCGGCAGATACCCATTCGAGTCTCGTTCTGTTTCTCTCGATACCAAGGAAATCAAGCATACTGTAAAGGAGCGTTATCCTGCGTCGTGTGAAGTAGTTGCCCGAAGTGTAATGGCAGTCACCTGGGTGGCATCCGCATATTATAACTCCGTCTGCGCCCTTCTGGAATGCGCGAAGTATGAACATCGGGTTTACTCTGCATGAACAGGGAACTCTGATGATCTTTACATTAGTCGGGTAATTAAGTCTGTTAGTGCCTGAAAGGTCAGCGCCTGCATATGAACACCAGTTACAGCAGAAAGCCACGATAACAGGCTCGAAATTATTATTTACTTGCATATTGCGTCTACCTCCGCCATAATCTGACTGTTCGAGAATCCGTTAAGGTCCATAGCACCTGAAGGACAAGCAACTGTACAAGCTCCGCATCCCTGACATACAGCAGGATTAACGCTTGCAACTCTGCGTATTGCAGTAGTTCTGTCAGGCATCCTGAATTCCTTGTCGATATATGTGATAGCACCGTATGGGCAGACCTTTTCACATGATGAACAGCCGTTGCACATGAGTTCGTCCGAATGAGCAACACATGGATTGCAGGTTATGCTGTTCTTGCAGAGAAGTCCGATAGCCTTTGCAGCAGCAGCACTTCCCTGTGCAACTGTTTCAGGGATATCCTTTGGTCCCTGACATGCACCTGAGAGGAATATACCTGCTGTAGCGCTCTCTACAGGACGGAGCTTCGGGTGTGCCTCGGTGAAGAAGTCGTTTGTATCCATCTGTGTTGTGAGCATCGTAGCAAGCGGACGTGCAGTCTTGTCCGGCTCGATAGCAGCAGCAAGAACTACAAGGTCAGCATCAATATGAAGCTGCTCGTTTGAGAGAAGATCACTCGCCTGAACATCTATCTTTCCGTCACTCTTAGGAGTTACCTTTCCTACCATGCCCTTTATGTAGTGAACATTGTACTGTTCAACTGCACGGCGGTAGAATTCATCAAAGTTCTTACCGGGAGTACGAACGTCGATATAGAATACATAGACCTCTGTATCGGGATATTTCTCACGGATGAGCATTGCATGCTTAGCTGTATACATACAGCATATCTTCGAGCAGTAAGGCTTACCCTTGCTGTCATCGCATCTTGAACCGACACACTGTACAAATACGATCTTGTGCGGATGAGTCTTGTCGGAAGGACGAAGAAGTGTACCGCCGTTAGGTCCTGCGGCATTCATAAGTCTTTCAAGTTCAAGTGATGTAACTACATCGGCACACTGATTGTATGCGAATTCGTCATACTTATCAAGCTTTATAGGATTGAAGCCTGTTGCTACTACGATAGCACCGTACTTCTCCTCAATGAACTGATCCTGCTGCTTGTAATCGATAGCTCCTACCGAGCATACCTTTGAGCAGACTCCGCACTTGCCTGTCTTAAGCATCATACAATGGTTCGGATCTATAGTTGCTACTTTGGGTACGGCCTGTGCGAACGGGATGTAGATAGCTGTTCTGTTATCAAGTCCCATATTGAACTCGTTGGGGACTTTCTTCATAGGACATTTCTCGGTACAGAGTCCGCAGCCTGTACACTTTGTCTCGTCCACGAAACGAGCTTTTTTCTTTATTGTAACGGTGAAATTACCTACGAAGCCCTTTACGTCCGAAACTTCGCTGAATGAGTGGATATGTATCTTCTCATTCTGTGAACATTCAACCATTTTAGGGGTAAGGATACAAGCGGCACAGTCAAGTGTCGGGAAGGTCTTATCGATCTGAGCCATTTTACCGCCGATAGTAGGCTCTTTCTCTACGATATCAACATCGAAGCCTGCCTCAGCTATATCAAGTGCAGTCTGTATACCTGCTATGCCTCCGCCGATAACAAGCGCTCTCTTTACCACAGGACTCTCACCTGCTGTGAGCGGTGCATTGAGGTGCACCTTCGCAACAGCAGCCTTACCAAGAATTATTGCCTTCTCTGTAGCTGTTGCTATCTCTTTGTGTATCCATGAGCACTGCTCACGTATATTTGCTATCTCAACAAGATACGGGTTGAGACCTACTGAAGCAGCAGCCTTACGGAATGTATTCTCGTGCATACGAGGTGAACATGAACAGATAACGATTCCTGTAAGATTATGCTCTTTTATAGCGTCCTTGACAAGGTTCTGTCCTGATTCGGAACACATATACTGGTAATCCTGAGAGATAACTACTCCCGGTTCATGACCAAGAGCCTCTGCAACAGCTTTAACGTCTACGGTTGCGGCGATATTAGTACCGCAATGACAGACAAATACTCCTATTCTCTGCATCGTATCTCCTCCTTACTTTGTATATTTCCTGAATGCAGTAACTAATGCCTGCTGCGGGATGTCTTCGTCGATCATATCGGGTATCATTGCAGGTGTGAGGTGGTTGTTGCCCTGCTGACGTATTGCTGCAAGACGTACAGCCTCCACTACCTTTGCAGGCTCAACATTTCTCGGACATCTCTCCACACATGCAAAGCATGTAAGGCACTTATAAAGTGAAGCGGAATTCATCAGCTTTTCTATATCGCCTTTCTCGACCATGTATACAAACTGGTGAGGATGATATTCCATCTCGTCATAAGAGGGACATGTGCCCGAGCACTTTCCGCATCTCATGCACTTAAGCACGTTTACACCGCTGGCACGGAGAATCTGTTCTTTTAAGTTCTTATCCATTGTTATCCTCCTTTAAGCCAAGCGCCTCGGCAAGAAGTTCGGTGAAATAGTAAACGGGAAGATCAGAGCCTGAATTCTTTTTAAGATTGTACAGGCAAAGAGGACAGGCGGTTATTATCATATCTGCGCCATGATCCTTTGCTGAATCCATAACAGCTCCGCTGCGCTTTGCAGCCTGCGCTTTGTCCTCCATCGTGATATATCCGCCGCAGCATTCGTTCCTCTGTGCGTATATAACAGGAGTTCCTCCGATAGCCTTGATGAAATCCTCCATGATAGTCGGATTCTCCGGATCGTCCATTGCAAGTGCCTTGCTTGGACGAAGAAGAAGACATCCGTAATAAGCTGCTATCTTTTTACCCTTAAAGGGATTAGTCACCTTTGAAGCAAGGTTATCGAATCCGATCACATCCCTTAACATCTCCAGGTAGTGATAAACCTTTGTCTCACCGTTATACGGTTCAGCGAGCTTAAGGTAGTTGTTTACCTTGGATGCCATTTCCTCATCGCGGGAAATATCATAGTTTGTCTGCTTGATAACATTATGACAGGCGGAACAGACTGTGATGAGCGGTCTGTCAAGCTCCTTCGCAGCGTTGAGCGTTCTTACTGCCGAGAGCTTGGTCGCTATCTCGTCCTTTGCAGTAGTATAAGCTCCGCCGCAGCACTGCCAGTCGGAGGGTTCTTCAAGAGCTATCCCGAGAGCCTCGGCAGAGGACCTTGCATATGTATCAAGGTCCTTAGCTTTAGTTCTCAGCGTACAGCCCGGATAGTAAGTGAAAGTTTCCATAAGTACGCTTCCTTTCGTTGTATCTTAAACCATTTCCTCGGGGTGGAAAACCTCGTCGAATTTCTCTTCCGTAAGGAATCCGAGCTCTGTGCATGCTTCTTTCAGAGACTTGTTTTCCTTGAAAGCCTTCTTAGCTGTCTTAGCTGCATTCTCATATCCGATGTATGGATTAAGTGCAGTTACCAGCATGAGTGAATTGTAGAGATTATGGTGCATTTTTTCCTTGTTTGCTTTTATTCCGACAGCACAGTTCTTATTGAACGAAGTTATCGACTCTGCAAGAAGTCTTGCAGACTGGAGGAAATTGTATGCACAAACAGGCATGAACACGTTAAGCTCGAAGTTGCCCTGTGAAGCAGCCATTCCGACTGCGACATCGTTGCCCATTACCTGTACAGCCACCATAGTTACCTGTTCGCACTGTGTGGGGTTGACCTTGCCGGGCATTATCGATGAGCCGGGTTCGTTCTCGGGAATGAGTATCTCTCCGAGTCCGTCTCTTGGACCTGATGCCAGCCAGCGTACATCGTTGGCTATCTTCATCATGTCTGCTGCAAGAGCTTTAAGTGCGCCGTGAGCAAATACTATCTCATCCTTTGATGTGAGAGAGTGGAACTTGTTGGGAGAGGTTATGAACTTCTTTCCTGTAAGTTCGCTTATAGCTTCTGCCGCACTTTCTGCGAATCCGCTCGGAGCGTTGAGTCCTGTGCCGACTGCTGTTCCGCCCAGTGCGAGTTCCTTAAGCTCTTCGCAGGCTGTGAGTATCATCTTTCTGTCCTTCTCCAGAGAAGCTCTCCAACCGCTTATCTCCTGTGAGAACTTGATGGGAGTAGCATCCTGAAGATGTGTTCTTCCGCTCTTGACGATACCCTCGTTTTCTTCTTCAAGTCTGATAAATGTGCTTATCAGAGTGTCAACGGCAGGTATGACCTTGTCTTCAAGGGCAACAACAGCTGCAATATGCATAGCTGTCGGGAAGGTGTCATTTGACGACTGGCTCATGTTGATGTCATCGTTAGGGTGAAGGAGTTTTTCTCCTGCTATCTCATTTCCCCTGTTGGCAATAACTTCATTGGCGTTCATATTGGACTGCGTACCGCTGCCCGTCTGCCATACTACAAGAGGGAAATGGTCGTTGAGACTTCCGCTTATGACTTCGTCGCATGCCTGAGATATAGCAGCAAGCTTCTGCTCTGTCATTCTCTCCGGCTTAAGCTTATTATTCGCGATAGCAGCAGCCTTTTTCAGTATGCCGAAAGCATGTGTGATCTCTCTCGGCATCGTCTCGATACCGACTCCGATAAGGAAATTCTCATGGCTGCGCTCGGTCTGAGCTGCCCAGTATTTGTCGGCAGGAACTTTAACCTCGCCCATCGAGTCGTGTTCTATGCGGTAATCCATTCTGATCTCCCCCTGTAAAGTCTGTCACATAGGACGTCATTTCCTCTGTGAAACAATTTATAATCGTACAATATAAGTATATCAGCAAATTGAGATAATTTCAAATGCTCTTTAAGAATAAAGTTATTCTTGTATTGATATAATATTAACAATGTTTGCGGCACTTAAGTCATTTTAGCCTTCGGTATATATTTATTGTTATAATTCAGAAAGTATAATATATCACATATATTTTTTGAGAATCATCAATATATAATTGTATAAGTTGATAGCCGAAGGCAACGGCAGTATCAGAAAAAGCGCTATAATAGACTAAATCTGCTAAAATGACTGTTAGTCACAGCTAAAAGAAATGATTGGAATTATCTTCCTGCAAGCTTTCAAAAATGCGCTCCCTAACTCTTATCCATGCAATTTTAGTTATATCTGCATATTCAAAATAATATGCAGTTCAAAAAGATTGATAAAAAAATCACACACATTTTTCCTGTAAAGCGGTCAGGTTACTGACCGCCGTGCAGTTTATTATTTTACTTTTTATCCAGAGAATTGATGCAATAGGATAATGTCGTAAGACTGTCACCAAGATGAACGTTTTCAACTATTACATCTTTATAAGCCATTTTCAGGTCGTAGTGTGTGAAATTCCAGAACGCCTTTATTCCGTAGCTGATGAGTATTTCCGCTTCCGTAACAGCAGCATCCTTCGGTATACAAAGAATCGCTGCCTCCGGTGATCTCTCCTTGCAGAAATCCTCAAGCTCCTCGATATCCGTGACCTTGAGTTCACCTATCTCCTTGCCGACAAGGCTCTTATTGGCATCAAATATGCCGATAAGCTCAAAACCGCGGTTCTTGAAATCAAGATGTGCTGCGATCGCACTGCCGAGGTTTCCTGCGCCGAGAAGAATCATAGGCTTAAGTGAATCAAGTCCGAGTATCTTTCCTATCTCAGTCCTGAGTTCGCTCACATTGTATCCGTAGCCCTGCTGTCCGAACTCGCCGAAACAGTTGAAATCCTGACGGATCTGAGATGCGGTAAGTCCCATTTTTTCTGCAAGTTCCCTTGAAGAAATGCGGATGTAGTCATTATTTTCAAGTTCGCCAAGAAATCTGTAGTATCTCGGAAGACGTCTTATCACTGAATTAGATATTGCGTTTTTTGACATTTTTAGCGCCTCTCAATCTTATCATGATGTATTACATCATTTTATCGAGTCTCACCTTTATCTCGTCAAGGAATGTCTTAGAGTCGACTTTCTTCTTGTTATCAAGCTTTGATATAAGATAGAGGTCGCCTGTCATTACTCCGTCCTCAATTGTCTGTATTGTAGCCTTTTCAAGCTTATCTGCAAATTCGCAGAGCTCAGGAGTTCCGTCAAGCTCTCCCCTCTTTCTGAGAGCGCCGCTCCATGCAAATATCGTTGCAACAGAGTTTGTGGAAGTCTCTTCGCCCTTAAGGTACTTGTAGTAGTGACGCTGTACTGTACCGTGTGCTGCTTCATACTCGTAAATTCCGTCAGGAGAAACAAGTACCGAAGTCATCATAGCAAGGCTGCCGTAAGCTGTAGATACCATGTCGGACATAACATCGCCGTCATAGTTCTTGCAAGCCCAGATATAACCGCCGTTTGAACGGATAACTCTTGCAACTGCGTCATCGATGAGAGTATAGAAGTACTCGATGCCTGCTGCCTCGTACTTTTCCTTGTACTCGTTATCGTAGATCTCCTGGAAGATGTCCTTGAATCTGTGGTCATACTTCTTTGAGATAGTGTCCTTTGATGCGAACCATACGTCCTGCTTAAGATCGAGTCCGTAGTTAAGGCACGCTCTTGCAAAGCCTGCGATAGATTCGTCAAGGTTGTGAAGTCCCTGGATTATACCGTCGCACTTTGTGAAATCATGGATGAGTTCACGGGTTTCGTTGCCGTTCTTGTCTGTTACAACAAGTTCAGCCTTGCAGCCCTTCTCAACACGCATCTCTGTGTTCTTATAAACATCACCGTAAGCGTGACGAGCAATAGTTATAGGCTTTGTCCATGTTGGGATATAAGGCTCTATTCCCTTTACAATGATAGGTGTACGGAATACTGTACCGTCAAGTGCAGCACGGATAGTTCCGTTTGGCGACTTCCACATCTGAGTAAGATTATACTCAGGCATTCTTGCAGCGTTAGGAGTGATAGTTGCGCACTTTACTGCAACGCCGTACTTCTTTGTTGCTTCGGCTGAATCGATAGTTACCTGATCCTTGGTCTCCTCACGGTGTTTGAGTCCGAGGTCGTAATACTCGGTATTCAGCTCTACGTATGGTTCAAGAAGAGTTTCTTTTATCCATGCCCAGAGTATTCTGGTCATCTCGTCGCCGTCCATTTCGACCAGCGGAGTTTTCATAGTTATTTTAGCCATTGGTTCAGACCTCCTGAATAATATTTTTCCCGAACGAGTGCTAAGTCATAAAAACAAGCACAAGAATAACGACGGCAGCTGCGACGAGTGAGATCGTTCGCAGCAGCTTCGTATCAACGTTCTTTATAAGCTTTTGCAGCAGCAGATTCGTAAGCAGATAAACTGCTATACCAACTGCCGCTATAGCATAATCTTTTGCTGTCCAGCTATAACGCCGCAGCAATGCATAGTTCATTAAATCAAGCATTTTTTATTTATGGTGGAGAAGCATAAGAAATGCAACAGCTAACACAGCGAACAGAAGCATGATGACTATATCAGCTGCTTTCAGGAATCCCTTCCAGACTCCGTTTCTGATGTGTCTGTAGGTATTTATCCCGAGAAGTGCAAGTATAAGGACTATAAAGAATACTATGAGTTCAGCCGCACCTTCTGCCGCATTCAATATGTTCACTCTCCGATCACTTCATTGATTCTCTTGTATAGTCAAGGAGTCCGCCTGCAAGCATGATATCCTTTGTACGTCCTGAAAGCTCGCAGAGTACGGGGATCTCAGCGCCGTTTGTCTTGTTGACTACAGTAAGCTCTGACTTTCCTTCTTCAACTGCCTTTCTGACGTCAGCAAGTACAAGCTCGTCACCCTGTGCTATCTTGTCATAGTCAGCCTCGTTCACAAATGTGAGAGGAAGGATTCCTGCATTGATGAGGTTAGCTCTGTGGATACGTGCAAATGACTTCACAAGAACTGCCTTTACGCCAAGGTAAAGAGGTGCAAGTGCTGCATGTTCACGGGATGAACCCTGTCCGTAGTTTGAACCGCCTACGATTATGCTCTTGCCAAGTGACTTTGCTCTCTCAGGGAAGCTCTCGTCACAGACAGCAAAGCAGTGCTGTGAGATCTTCGGGATATTTGAACGGAGAGGAAGTATCTTAGCTCCCGCAGGCATAATGTGGTCTGTTGTTATATTGTCACCGACCTTGAGTGATACAGGTGCATCGATAGTTTCAAGAAGCGGAGTAGTTTCAGGATAAGGCTTGATGTTTGGTCCGCGGAGGATCTCTACGCTGTCCATTTCTTCAGCAGGTGCAGGAGGTACTACCATGTTATCGTTAATGGTGAATTCCTCAGGAAGCTTGAATTCAGGCATATCACCGAGATCTCTCGGATCTGTAAGGTGGCCTGTAAGTGCTGATGCAGCTGCCATTTCAGGAGATACAAGGTAGATCTGTCCGTCCTTTGTTCCAGAACGTCCCTCAAAGTTACGGTTGAATGTACGGAGTGAGATTCCCTTTGAGTTAGGCGACTGTCCCATACCGATGCATGGTCCGCATGCACTTTCGAGGATTCTTGCACCTGCGTCGATAAGTATAGCAAGTGCGCCGTTCTCAGCCATCATGTTGAGAACCTGCTTTGAACCGGGTGCGATAGCGAGTGAAACATCGGGATGAACTGTCTTGCCCTTAAGTATATGTGCTACCTTGAGCATATCAAGGAGAGATGAATTCGTGCATGAACCGATGCAAACCTGATCTATCTTAAGTTTGCCTATCTCTTCAACACTCTTTACGTTGTCAGGAGAGTGAGGACATGCAGCAAGAGGTACAAGTGTGCTGAGGTCGATATTAAGTTCCTCATCGTACTCTGCATCAGGATCAGCTGCAAGAGGAGTCCATGCCTCTTCACGCTTCTGTGCCTTAAGGAACTGCTTTGTTACTTCGTCTGAAGGGAATATGGATGTAGTTGCACCAAGTTCTGCTCCCATGTTTGTGATAGTAGCTCTCTCAGGTACAGAAAGAGTCTTTACGCCTTCGCCGCAGTACTCTATTACCTTTCCAACGCCGCCCTTGACTGACATTCTTCTGAGAACTTCAAGTATAACGTCCTTTGCAGCTACCCACGGACGAAGCTTGCCTGTGAGGTTTACCTTTACTACCTTAGGGCATGTTATGTAGTATGCGCCGCCGCCCATAGCAACAGCAACATCAAGTCCGCCTGCGCCGATAGCGATCATACCGATACCGCCGCCTGTAGGTGTATGACTGTCAGAACCGATAAGGGTCTTACCGGGGATACCAAAACGCTCAAGATGTACCTGATGGCAGATACCGTTGCCCGGACGTGAGAAGTATATACCGTGCTTCTTTGCTACGCTGCCTATGAAGCGGTGATCGTCGGCATTCTCGAAGCCGCTCTGAAGAGTGTTGTGGTCTATATAAGCTACCGAACGCTCTGTCTTTACACGAGGTACACCTATAGCCTCGAATTCGAGGTAAGCCATTGTACCTGTAGCGTCCTGTGTGAGAGTCTGATCGATACGGATGCCGATCTCCTGACCCTTGACATACTCGCCGTCAACGAGATGTGCCTTGAGTATTTTTTCAGTAAGTGTTAAACCCAATGAAATCAGTCCTTTCAATACATATATATTTTATTTTACTACATAAAAGTATGTTTGTCAAGATTTAAACAAAGTAAATCCAAAATTAAATACTTCATAGATGTTAGTATATACAAAGTCTATATTGACTAAGTTGTATACTTATGATATAATTAATTTACATTTTTATTTAAGGGAGTATTATCATGAACAAGAAAATATTTATACAGGCACTTACAAAATTCATCTTCGGTTTTCTTATCATCGCTCTGCTTTTGTTTATTCCTGCAGGCGGTCTGGATTACCGTAACGGATGGCTCTTTATTTTGCTTCTGTTTTTGCCTATGCTTATAGTAGGTATCATAATGATGTTCAAACAGCCTGAGCTCCTGAAAAAGCGTCTTAATGCAAAAGAAAACGAAAGCGAACAGAAGTCCGTTATAGCGCTGAGCGGCATAATGTTCACAGCCGCATTTGTTGCAGCAGGTCTGAATCACCGCTTTCAATGGCTTATCCTGCCTGATACCGTTGTTTATATCTCAGCAGCAGTGTTCATCCTTGGCTATCTTATGTATGCGGAAGTTCTCCGTGAAAACGTTTATCTTTCAAGGACTGTGGAGGTGCAGAAAGAGCAGACTGTTATAGACTCAGGGTTATATGGCATTGTCCGTCATCCTATGTACTGTTCAACACTGATCCTGTTTTTGTCAATGGGACTTGTACTTGGCTCGGTTTTCTCATTTATAATACTTCTGTCCTATATTCCTATCATTGCAAAACGTATTAAAAACGAAGAAGAGGTTCTGTCCCACGGACTAAAAGGCTATGATGAATATAAAAAGAAGGTCAGATACAAAGTGATACCGTTTATATGGTAAAAAAACGCAGCAAAATGCCCGAAGGAAATATCCTTCGGGCTTATCTTTTATATATCGTTTCTGATTATATCGTCGAGAGTCTCTCGCTTTACTGCTATGCGTGAAGCTCCGTCCTTTACGAAAACTACAGCAGGCTTCTGGAGTCTGTTGTAATTCGACGACATAGAGTAGTTATAAGCACCTGTAGCAAGTACCGCTATTATATCGCCGCTTTCAGCATGCTGGAGTGGCATATTCTCGCCGATAAGGTCTCCGCTTTCACAGCACTTTCCTGCGATAGTAACCTTCTCACTGCGTTCCTCGTTCGCCTTATTTGCAACGAGTGCAGAATACTCGGAGCCGTAGAGTATATATCTCGGGTTATCAGGCATACCGCCGTCAACAGATACATATGTGCGGATATTCGGTATCTCCTTGCGGGCACCAACTGTGTAAAGGGTTATACCTGCAGGAGCAGCAATAGAACGTCCGGGTTCGATGTAGATGAAAGGCTGTGCAACACCAAGTCTCTCGCACTCCACTGCAACTACCTTTGATACGCGCTCCATATATGTCTCGAATGGTGAAGGATCGTCGCTGTCAAGATACTTGATGCCGAATCCGCCGCCGAGGTTGAGTCCCTTGATCTCATAATCAAGCTTGTTCTTTATCTCGGAAATAAAGCCGATCATAACTCTTGCAGCTTCCTCGAAAGGTGCGATGTCAAATATCTGTGAACCGATATGGCAGTGGAGACCTGTAAGCTCTACATTACTGCATGCTACAGCCTGCTTTACAGCTTCAAAAGCCTCGCCTGTTTCAAGTGCGAATCCGAACTTGCTGTCTATCTGTCCCGTCTTTACGAAATCATGTGTATGAGCATCTATACCGGGCTTTATCCTGAACATTATAGAAGGCTTCTTTCCAAGCTCGGCAGCTATCTTTTCAAGACGCTCCAGTTCGCTTATATTGTCAACTATGATGTGTCCGACGCCGACTTCTACTGCATAGCGAAGTTCCTCATCTGTCTTGTTATTACCGTGGAAGCCTATCTTCTTAACGTCAAAACCTGCTTTAACAGCTGTATAGAGTTCACCGATAGATACAGCATCGAGACCTGCTCCCTCGCTGTTTATGATTCGGCACATCTCCATGCATGAGAACGCCTTGCTTGCATAGTGAACCTCACCGCGTCCGCCGTAGTACTTCTCCATGCTGTCCATAAAGCGGCGTACAGCCTTTCTGACCATATTCTCGTCCATTACGTATAACGGGGTTCCGTACTCTGCTGCAAGTTCAGTTGTATCTGCGCCGCCGAAGGTGAAATGTCCCTCAGCAGTAACGCCCATATTCTCGTATAACATTATTTACACATCCTCACTTATCGTATTTGTATCATCTTCTTCATCAAAAGCTATGTCTTCAACTATTTGTCTCAGTTCTTCCACGCCCTCGTATGTCTGGGATGAGAAAGGTACAACATGCATCTCATCAAAGTATGGTATCTCTTCAGAGAAAGCTTCCATTCTCTTTATGCGCTCGTTCTTTTTCAGCTTGTCGGCTTTGGTGAGAACGAGTACAAAGGGCATTTCACCGTCGATAAGATAATTTATCATGTGGATATCGTCCTTTGTAGGTGCATGGCGCATATCCACCAACATGAACACAAGACGTATATCTCTTTCGGAATTGAGGTAGCCCTCTATAAGACCTGCCCATCGCTCCTTCTCGGACTTCGCAACCTTTGCATATCCGTAACCGGGAAGGTCCACGAAATATATATGCTCAAGTCCGTAGAAGTTGATAGTTGCCGTCTTTCCGGGAACGGAGCTGACTCTTGCAAGGTTCTTCCTGTTGAAGAGTTTATTTATAAGCGTGGATTTTCCCACGTTAGAGTGTCCCGCAAAGGCTATCTCTATCCTGTCCTGCGGCGGGATCTGCGAGAACTTGCCGTAGGATGCGATGTATTCCGCTTTATTGTAATTCAGTTTCACCTGCCGCACTTCCTTCCGTATTTATTTTATCAGTGCCGTATCAAGTACAGTGCTGAGATCCTCAGCATATACGAACTCTATGGCATCCTTTACTACATCGTCCACTTCTTCAAGGTCCGGCTTATTAGCGGAAGGGATTATGACAGTCTTTATCTCAGACTTATATGCAGCCATTGTCTTTTCCCTGAGTCCGCCTATTGCAAGCACCTTGCCGTGAAGTGTTATCTCACCTGTCATTGCTATGTCAGCTCTTACTGCCTTGCCTGAAAGGGCAGAAACAAGAGCTGTTGTCATGGTAACGCCTGCTGAAGGACCGTCCTTCGGTACAGCGCCCTCTGGTGCGTGTATGTGGATATCCTTTTCCTTGTGGAAATTCGGATCAATGCCGTACTTATCAGCAACGCTTCTTACATAGCTTACTGCTATTTTAGCGCTTTCCTTCATTACGTCTCCCAGTGAACCTGTTACTTCTATCTTGCCGCTTCCGTCAAGTACCATTACCTCAATCGGCATCAGTACACCGCCTACGGAAGTCCATGCAAGTCCGTTGACTACTCCAACCTGATCCTGCTTAGATGAAAGATCAGGCGAATATTTCTCAACACCGAGATATGTATGAACGTCCTTTTCCTTGATAGTCACGCGCTTTGCCTCTCCTGAAGCTATTTTCTTTGCTGTCTTTCGGCAGAGTGAAGCTATATAGCGTTCGAGAGTTCTTACGCCTGCTTCCTTTGTGTAAAGCTGTATTATCTTGTGTATAGCCTTATCGTCTATCTTAAGCTGTGAAGCCTTCAGTCCGTGCTCCTTGAGCTGCTTGGGAACAAGATGCTCCTTTGCAATATGGAACTTCTCCTCGGCTGTATAGCTTGGAAGCTCGATAACTTCCATACGGTCCAGAAGCGGTCCGGGGATAGCTGATACGTCATTTGCAGTTGTTATGAAAACTGCCTTGCTTAGATCAAATGGTATTTCTATGAAGTGATCACGGAAAGCATTGTTCTGCTCACTGTCAAGAACTTCCAGCATCGCCGATGAAGGATCGCCCTTTATATCACTGCAAAGCTTGTCTATCTCATCAAAAAGAATCAGCGGATTTGCCGAACCTGCCTGCTGGAGCGCTGTGATAACACGTCCCGGCATTGCTCCTACGTATGTCTTTCTGTGGCCTCTGATATCAGCCTCATCACGAACACCGCCAAGAGAAACTCTTGCGTACTTCCTTCCCATTGCCTTTGCTATGGACTTCGCAATAGAAGTCTTACCTATACCGGGAGGGCCTGCGAGACAGATTATCTGTCCCTTTATCTCGGGATTCAGCATATGTACTGCAAGGAATTCGAGTATACGTTCCTTGACCTTTTTAAGTCCGTAGTGATCTTTGTTCAGTATGTTCTCAGCTTTCTCTATGGACATTTTCGCCTTGGTATACTTGCCCCACGGAAGGTCAAGAACTGTGTCAAGGTAATTCTTAATAACAAAGGCTTCCTGTGATGACGGCGGGAGCTTTGTGAGCTTATCGGCTTCCTTAAGAAGCTTATCCTGACTCTTGTCATCGAGCTTAAGTGCCATTATATCACTGATGTAATTGAAAGCCTCGTCGCCTTCATCCTCACCAAGCTGTTCCTGTATAACTCTCAGCTGTTCACGGAGGTAATACTCCTTCTGTCCCTTGTCGATGCTGTTCTTTGTCTGCTCGTTGATGAGGTTTTCAAGTCCCAGTATCTCTACCTCTGATGTAAGGCATGCAAAAAGAACCGAAAGCTTATTTATTATATTGGATTCTTCAAGAAGCGTCTGCTTATCCCTGAAATTCAGGTTGCAGTTGAATGTTACTGCCTCGAAAAGCTTTATGGGATCGTCCTGTGTCATTACAGATACAAGAAGCTCCTTCGGCATTCTCGGGAAGTATGAGGAATATCTCTCAAAAACGTCCTTGACCGAACGCATGAGTGCTTCCGCTTCTACCATGTCGTATTTTGCCCTTGAATAAGTTGGGGTGCGCTTTACCTCTGCCCTGAGTGCATCTCCGTCGTCGATAAGTCTGACAAGATTTGCTTTGTATACACCCTCCACAAGGACCTTCATAATATTATCGGGAAGCTTAAGCACCTGTTTTATCTCTGCAACTACACCGACCTTGTACAGATCTGATGCCTTCGGAGTGTCAACATACGTCTCGTGCTGTGTAACGAGAAAAAGCTTTCCGTCATTTTTAAGAGCCTTCTCTATGGAAGCAACAGATTTATCCCTTGCTACATCAAAATGCATGACCATTTTCGGAAAGGCAACAAGTCCTCTCATGGCAACAGCATACATTACGTTTCCCGATTCCGTACTCTTATCACTTTTTATTGTCTGTTCCATAGTTTTCACCACATTTCTTTTTTCTCTTTATCTCTTTGATCTGATCCATTATTCTTCTCAATAATTTAGATAATACTTATTATACTATAAATCCGTACTAATTGCAAGTGAAAATTCTGTGAGCATTTTCATTATGCGGAGACTGCCTTTCACTATCCACCGGTCCACGGCATTGGGAGTGTAGCCTGTTATGGCTGACACCTCTGTGATAGTCAGCACATCAGGCACATCGAACCACACATCGTTCAGCTGTTCTCGGAAGCACTCCGGCGGTCGCTGCGGCTGAACCCTTTCTGCTGCGTTCTCAGTCCGTATTATATATTCGATAACGTCATCGAGCTTCACAGCGTATCGGCGAGTTTTCTGGTAGCTGTCAGTGCAGGGAATAGCTCCGCTGTGGAGAAGCCATGCACACTTCCGCTTGCTGATATGGAGTATCTTACGCAGCTGTTCTCCCGATATCACATCGGGGAACTCATCATACAGGTAGCTGTAATCATTCATCCTTGCCACCTCGCTTTATCGAACGTGCAGGCTCATCATCGCAGTGCTCAAGCAGATAGTCGATAAGGTCATCCTTGCTCAGTATGTATCCGCCCTGGTACACAAAGGAGCGAAGCTCGCCGCTGTGTATTAGCTCGTAGACTCTGTTCTTTCCAAGCGGAGACCACCTGGCTGCTTTTATCGGCGATAATATCTCGGGACATCTTCTGAGCATCCGCTCTAATTCCTTACGTTTCTCTTCCTTGTTCATGGTCACTTTTTCCTTTCATTTTTCGCTTTAGCCGCCTGAAATTTCTCGCAGTTTTCTCGCACTTTTCTCGCAAATTTCCGAATTCTCGCAGAAAAGTGCTCAAAATCAGGGAAAAACGGTGTTTTTTTAAGACGATAAGTGACCAAATGGGAAGTTTTATAATTTGCTCGAAATCATGATGCCCCTTGAGGGACGTGGGTTCGAATCCCACCCACTGCGCCAATCCAAATGCGGAGTATTCCGCGTAGTTCCGCCCTTTCGAGAGGCGGAACTATTTGTTTATTATGACGAAGTGCCATTTTATAAGCCTGAATTTCTGCATTTAATACACCTGAAGTGTATTGAAATTCGCATTTTTCTGCGAGGAAACTGCGAGAAGCCTTCAATATGTTAGTTTTCAGCGGTTCGAATCATTCAAAACCGTTTTTTTTATTATGCAAATTTACCAGTCGTATCAACTGGCGTATCCGAGAGCGCTTTAGCTATCGCCTCCGCACTCAGCTTCTTACTTTCGCTGTCTACATGACTGTACACGTTGCTGGCAGTCCCCTTGCCAAATTGTAACACACTTTCGTATGGTCGATAGATAACGAAAGAGTGCCTTAAAACAGTTTTCTCTTTTTACTTCCGTTCGTGGTGTTGTTCACCATATCCTCTCTCCCCTGTCCGCATTGTCCAGATGTTATCCTTCGCCGCAGTATCAACACTTTTTTTATATATACTGACAAATTTCACCAAACCACTTGCATCCTTCCGCAAAATATGGCATAATAAAAATATACATTTCGGTTTCCGCAGCCGTAATGCGGTAAAATTAAGGAGGATGTGTATGGCTAATCAGCTTTGTATCGTTCTCGATTTCGGCGGTCAGTACAACCAGCTCATCGCAAGACGAGTTCGTGAGTGCGGCGTTTACTGCGAGATCAAGAGCTACACTACACCTATCGACAAAATAAGGGAACTCAATCCTACAGGCATCATCTTCACAGGCGGACCTAACAGCGTCTATGACAAGACCTCTCCACATATCTCAAAGGAGATATTCGAGCTCGGTATACCGATACTCGGTATCTGCTACGGATGTCAGCTTATGGCTTATACCCTCGGCGGCAAGGTCGAAAGCTGCGAGAAGAGTGAATACGGTAAGATCGATATTACCCAGAAAGGCGGCGTCCTCTTCAAGGATGTTCCCGAGACCAATACAGTGTGGATGAGTCATACCGACTTCGTAAGTCAGCTCCCGGAGGGCTTCACCGTTACCGCACACTCCGAGGACTGTCCCTGTGCAGCTTTCGAGAATATGGATAAGAAACTCTGCGCTGTTCAGTTCCACCCCGAAGTTACTCACAGTGAATACGGTAAACAGATCCTCCATAACTTCCTTTATGACGTCTGTGGATTTACCGGCGACTGGGTAATGGACGATTTCATTGAAAATACAGTCGCTAAACTCCGCGAACAGATCGGAGATAAAAAAGTCATCCTCGGTCTCTCTGGCGGTGTTGATTCTTCTGTTGCTGCAGGTCTCCTCAGCCGTGCCGTTGGTAAGCAGCTTACCTGCGTGTTCGTGGATCAGGGACTTATGCGTAAGGACGAGGGCGACTTCGTTGAAAACACATTCACTAAGCTCTTTGATATGAACTTCGTCCGTGTCAACTGTAAGGAACAGTTCCTTAAAGCTCTTAAGGGCGTTACAGATCCCGAACAGAAGCGTAAGATCATTGGTACCGAGTTCTATAATGTTTTCTGGGATAAGATACGTGAACAGGGTACCGACGGATTCTTCGCACAGGGTACTATCTACCCCGACCGTATAGAATCAGGCAAGGGCAACGAGGCTGGTCACGGCAGTACCGCTGTTATCAAGACTCACCATAATATGGTCAAAATGCCAGATGATATCAACTTCGCAGGCGTTATCGAACCCCTCGGCGACCTCTTCAAGGACGAGGTAAGAAAAGTCGGAGAAAAGCTCGGCATCCCTCATGACCTTGTATGGCGTCAGCCATTCCCCGGTCCCGGACTCGGTGTTCGTATCCTCGGCGAAATAACTGAGGATAAAATAAAAGTCCTTCAGGAAGCTGATGCGGTATTCCGCGATGAGATACGCAAAAGCGGTATAGAACATCAGCTCAGGCAGTTCTTTGCTGTCCTCCCCGACGTCAGAACAGTCGGAGTTATGGGTGACCACCGTACTTATGACCACCTGATCGCTATCCGTGCAGTTACTACCGACGACTTCATGACAGCAGACTGGGCTCGTATCCCTTATGATGTTCTCGCTCGTGTTTCTAACCGCCTTACAAATGAGGTTGAACACGTTAATCGCGTTGTGTACGATATCACTTCCAAACCTCCGGGAACTGTGGAGTGGGAATAATGCAAGCAATTGCTGAAATGGCGTAATACCGTGCTTTTCAAGGTGCGGTTGAGCCAAATGGCAACGATTTGGCAACATTTCTCTATCATCGGCAACAGTAATAAATATTCTGTCTGAAAAGATAAGAGCTATCTGATTCGTATTTGAATCGGATAGCTCTTTTTGTTTTCACCAATCCATATTGAATTGATTATAAATCTCATACCACATTTTATCAACAAATTCTTCTGCGTCTTCTTTACTTGTTATGCCGTTCATGTATAGACTTGTATCTGTTGGAATAGGAAGTCCGCTGCGAATCATGAGCATTGGAATAGAAAAATGTGAATCAAGAAAGCCGATAAAGTCACAAAATGTTTTTTTGGCTGATAAGTACATATCAAATGTTACACTATCGCTTTCACCTTCTGCAAAGCCTTTAAGATACTTCTTACCTATGTAGATAGGAAATCTACCAAAATTCGGAATCTGTATATATGCCATCATTTCTCTCGAAAAAGCACCGTGCGCATTATGATTTCGATAAACTTCCTTTATTTTATCAAGTTTATCTACAATATCCGTAGGCACTGTGCTTCCACACACGCTGTCAATTTTTGCTTTCCATGTCCATTTTGTATTGCGCAAGTAATCCTTATAAAAAGAAATACCTGTACCTGCGATAAAAGGGTAAAGCATAGTTAATATATGCTCTATAGCGGAATAAAATGTGTCTATATACGCTTCGATGTCATATTCAATTTCTTTTGATAAGTTACTTAGATATTCTTGACCCTTTGGTTTCCAACATTCTCCACGTTCAAGTTTTATAACATCATATTGCCCATGTAGTTTCTCTGTAATTATCTTTCTTCTGTCTTCCAAGACTTCAATGCGTTTTTGGTAAAATTCTAATTTTGAAAGATATTCAGGAGCTTCATTCTTCATTGAAAAATCATCTATGGATAATGATTGCTCTGCCAAAAGAATAAACAATCGTTCCATCAACGGTTTAGTTTTTTCAAGAGTTATCAAAAATTCAGTTTTGTATTTTGCTGCGATATTCAGTCTATAGCTTAATTTTGAATGTCGTATAGAAGCAAATGTTCCTTTGTAATCAAACTCAATAATATAATCTATTTTCTCGAATATGCGGCGTTCAACTTTAAACCCTAAGATTTCGCTAAAGCAATATGCCACTAAATCAGGTTCCAAAGGAATAATTGCCAATTCATGATGTTCGTTTTCAGACAATAAAGTTGCCGATATACCATTAACAATCTCTTCCGTACCTTCTTTTAATGTTTTATCCGAAACTTGATTTACATCAGCCAATAAGTCTCTAATATCATTTTTAACATCTTCAATACTCATTGCTGCTCCTTTCATATAGTGGTTAGTCATTATTATTTTTAGCAAGATTATTCCGCTCCGCCTCCGACCTCGGATACCTGTATCTCCACTGGTCATACTCCTCACGGCTGATCTCACCATTGCGGTACTTCTGAGCCATTTCCTCCCAGGGTTCGAGCAGACCTGTCATCTTCGCAAAGGTCGAGCCGTTCTGCCTGTTGATGCGGATACAGATCTCACCGTCAAGGCGGTCGATCTTGAAGCCATATAAGTCCTCCAAGGCAAACAGCGTGTGCATAAGCCCGGTGTAACTGTCGATGTTTGGAACGTTCAGAGCTTCGGTCGATACGTCAAGTGCATCGGCAAGCTGCTCTACAAGGTCAGCTTTGGGCGTTCTCGAACCCGATTCATACTGCGCCATACGAATATCGGCTGTCCGTTCCGAGAAGCCGACCTGCAAGCCTAAGAACTTCTGCGTCATACCTCTGAGGTTTCTGATAAACCTGACCCTCTCACCTATTGCCATATTGTTGCCCTCCATTTTCAATCGGCTGACGATCTGCGCCGCCATATTTCACAAATCAATTATAACATATATGCTTAGTGTTTGTCAAGATAGTAGAAATAAAAATGTTTAGTGATTTTAGACTTGACATAACGCTATATGTTTAGTATAATAGAATTAAAACTTAACGATTTAGAGTTAAGTCAGAGAAAGGAGATACTCTTAATGACAGATAAAAATTTTATGAGAGTAGAAGATGTTGCCAGGGAGCTTGATGTATCCAAGTCCTATGCATATAAGATAGTGCAGAAGCTCAATAAGGAGCTTGAAGCCAAGGGATATATCACGATCTCAGGCAGAGTGAACAGACAGTACTTCCTCGAAAGGACTTGCTACGGCGGTTCTGCTGAGGACAGCGAAAGGAAGTGATACGATGTCAGTCTATAAAGACGGCAGCAAGTGGCGTGTAATCTACCGCTACACCGACAGCCGTGGAGAACGCAAGCAGACACAGAAGCGTGGTTTCTCCACAAAGAAAGAAGCTCAGGCGTGGGAGCGTGAGCAGATGAACAAGACGGAATCCAGCCTTGATATGACCTTCGAGAGCTTTTCGGAGATATATTTTGAAGATATGAAGAAGCGTTTGAAAGACAACACATGGCACACCAAGGAGCATATCCTCCGCACAAAGCTGATCCCGTTCTTCGGGAAAAGAAAGATGTGCGACATTCAGCCTAAAGATGTGATAGCGTGGCAGAATGAAATGCTCGAAGGTTCGACCAAGACAGGCAAGCCCTACTCACCAGTGTATCTGAAAACGCTACACAATCAGCTCAGTGCCGTATTCAACTATGCAGTCAAGTTTTACGGACTTCCGAGCAATCCCGCAGCCAAGGCAGGCAATATGGGGAAAGCGAAGAACCGAGAGATGCTGTTCTGGACACAGGAGGAGTATAAGAAGTTCGCAGAGGTCATGATGGACAAGCCTGTTTCCTTCTATGCCTTTGAAATGCTCTATTGGTGTGGAATCCGTGAGGGCGAGCTGCTGGCTCTCACGCCTGCCGATTTCGACTTTGAGAAACAGACGGTCTCGATCACAAAGTCCTATCAGCGTATCAAGGGGCAGGATATTATCACCGATCCGAAAACCGCCAAGAGCAACCGTGTCGTGAAGATGCCTGATTTTCTTTCTCAGGAGATACAGGATTTCATCGGACAGCTCTATGGTATCGGAGAACATGACCGTATGTTCATGATAACAAAGAACTACCTTCATCACGAAATGGACAGAGGGGCGAAAGAATCAGGCGTGAAGCGTATTCGCATTCATGACCTCAGACACTCGCATATCTCTCTGCTCATTGAAATGGGCTTCTCTGCCGTGGCAATAGCGGATAGAGTAGGTCACGAAAGTATTGACGTCACTTATCGTTACGCTCACCTGTTCCCCAGTACGCAGAATGAAATGGCGGACAGGCTCAGCGACCTGAGAAGCGAGGATATGGAGGGAGGTGAAGATGATGTCAGCGAAAAACCTTGACAGCAAGGGCAGATTCAGGGCGAGGACGATCGGTTTCCGTGTATCGCCTGAAGAAGACAGGCTCATCAACTCGGCAGTCGCACTGTCGGGACTGACCAAGCAGGACTACATCGTGAAGCGGCTGCTGTGCCGTGATGTGGTCGTGCAGGGCAATCCGAGAGTGTACAAGGCTTTGAAAAATCAGCTTGCGGAAGTCCTCGGAGAGCTCCGAAGAATACAGAACGGCTCTGCTGTGGACGATGAGCTGCTGTCCACGATACAGCTTATCGCAACAACTCTGAATGGTCTGAAAGGAGATAGAGAATGACCGAAGAAAGAGAAATGACCGCCCCTATGACCACTGCTTCGGCAGAGGTCGGGCAGTCACCTAATGATACTACTGATATTATATCAGATTACGGGGAAGATTTCAACCCCTCAGCCGAGGAAATGTTCGAGGCGCAGATGCAGTACGAACAGGAAATGCAGGCACAAGCGAAAGCGGAGCGAGAAGCTGCACCAGGCTTTATGCAGACAGTTTCGATGCCGGAGCTTTATGAAATGGTGTACCCGGGCAAACCGCCTATTATAGATCACTTCCTCTACCCCGGCACTTACCTGTTCGTAGGAGCACCGAAGGTCGGCAAGAGCTTCATGATGGCTCAGATCGCCTATCATGTCAGCTCGGTTACGCCGATGTGGAATTATTCCGTCCGCAAGGGTACGGTGCTGTATCTCGCTCTCGAAGATGATTACCGCAGATTGCAGGAGCGCCTGTATCGAATGTTCGGAACGGAAACAACGCCCGATCTTTTCTTTTCAGTTGCTTCCAAGTCACTGAATGAGGGACTGCTCGATCAGCTTGACACATTTATGCACGAACACCCCGAAACCTCGGTCGTCATCATCGACACGTTGCAGAAAGTCCGTGAAGCAGAGGGCGACACTTACAGCTATGCCCGTGATTACGATATTATCGCAGGGCTGAAAGCGTTTGCGGACAGGACGGGTATCTGCCTGATACTTGTTCACCACACCCGCAAGCAGAAGTCCGATGATAATTTCGACCGCATATCAGGCACAAACGGTCTGCTCGGTGCAGCGGACGGAGCGTTTATTATGTACAAAAATAAGCGTTCCGACGGTGATGCAACGATTGAGGTATCTGGCAGAGATCAGCCCGACAAGAAGTTCATGCTTACCCGAAACAAAGAAACGCTATGCTGGGAACTGAGCGGAGAGAAATCTCCCGAATACACGGAGCCACCTGAACCTGTACTTGAAGCGATAGGCGGATTCATCAATGCAGACAATCCAACTTGGGAGGGTACGGCTACCGAACTTATCGAAAAGCTGGAGCTTGATATCAAGCCGAATGCTCTGTCGCTGAAACTGAATGTCAACGCAGGAAAGCTGTACAATCTTTACTTTGTGCAGTACAGCAATTCCAGAAGTCACAAGGGCAGAAAGATCACGCTCCGCTATGACAAGGATCACCCTATCATAGTTGAGCCGGAATCCGATACTGATGATACTGCCGAAGATGAGTATCAGTATCAGCCTGTTGATGGCGATCCGAAAGCAACGGTGTGCTATGTCAGAGGTGATAGCGGAAACAAGTCTTTCCATGATATGACCGATGCAGAAAAGGAAAATTTTCTCGCTACAAGTTATTGAGCGTGACGATGTGTGACGGTCGTGACGATGTTTGTGAGGTCTCAAAAAGACCGTCACCATCGACACGCATCGTCACGGGTAGAGAAGAATATACGGGAAGGGGGTGTGAAATATGGTCGATATGGAAAAGGTAAAAGCGCTGACTTCTATTCTTGAAGAAAGAAGCGGTCTTGATGTTCGCGAAGCTGTCGCTCGCAACATTCACTACCTTGACGGTTATGAGAGCTATCTCTATAAAAAGGAGATAGAATATCTGCTCGAAACTCTCGATGTCGAGGAGGAGCCGCCGTTCTGATTCGGAAAATCGAACTTGCTCATTTTTGAGCGGGTTCATACTGGCTGTAACGGCATAGACTTTAGCTCACTTTTGAGCGAAAGTTCATGAGCAGAATCATCATTTTTGAAATGCTGATTTTGAAAAAATGTAATGCGGATTTTTGAATAAATGTACCCACGTTTTCGGCTGCTGAGTCAGCCGATAAAAGCCCCGCAGGGCGCAATAGATACTTTTGATAGACGGTCGCTCGGCTGTCGAAAGTATCTTTGCGTTACTCTTGCCAAGAGTAACAGAAGCTAATTCGGCTCCTGCCGAATTATTCGGTGCTCCGCACCGATCGCCTGCTGTGCAGGCTCATCCATTTTCTCAGCCGCATCAGCGGCATATTCATAAGGAGAGTGATCGTATAGTACAAAGAACTCTGAGCGGTTGTTTCGGTCGTGGAGACCTCAACCACAACAACCGTTCTATCATAACTGAAAATGTTGATAAGGACAGGATCCGTGATGATATAATCATCTGTCAGCGTTCTCTGAAACAGCTCTATCATGAACTGTTCGATGAAGCACTTGCAGAGTATAATGATAAACAGACCAGACGTGACCGGAAGATCACAAATTATCTTGAACATATCCGCCACAGCCGACAGGAAAAAGAATTCCATGAAGCGATATTCCAGGTCGGCAACCGTGATGATACCGGAGTGGATTCCGATATGTGCAAGGAAGCGGCTGCGGTGCTTGAAGAATATGCCCGTTCCTTCGATGAGAGGAATCCCCATCTGAAACTGTTCAATGCTGTGATCCACATGGACGAAAGCACACCGCACCTGCACCTTGATTTCGTTCCGGTCTGCGATGAAAAGAGAAAGAACGGAATGCGTGTCCGTAATTCTCTGACAGGAGTTTTACGGCAGCAAAGACTTGAAGGTGAGGGCATCTCCAACACCATTACTATGGCGTGGCTCGAACAGGAGAAAGAGCACATCGGACAACTCATGCTCGAACACGGTATCGAATGGGTAAAGCTCGGCACTCATGAAAAGCACAAGAGTGTTTCTAAATACAAGGCTGAGAAGCTACGTGAGGAGATCGAAGCTGCCGACAAACTGTTAGACATGAAAAAGTCGGAACTCAGCTCGTTCGAAGATCAGGTCAGAGCGGCAGAGAGTACGCTTAAAGATACGAAACAGGAACTATCAGAAAGCGAAGAAAAGCTCTCCTCGGTGACAGCAGAAACCAAAAAGGCTGATGCCGATCTTTCAAAAAAGGTGGAGCAGATAAACAGGACTCTGAAATATCTGCCTGACCTGAAGAAACATGAGGACGCTGAACACGAATACCTTGTTGCTGTATCTGAGCTGCACGATATGCTGAAAAGCGGAATGTCTATCCTCAGAAACAAGGATTCAATCATCAGTCGTATCGACACCTTAAAGAGCCTTACTCAAAAGGCAATGGACAAACGGGACAAAGCTGAACTTACCATTTATGATCTGCGACAACGTGGCGAAGAAGTAACTACTGAGCGTGATAATGCTCTTGAAAAGCTGAACGCTGTCAGGGCTGAGAAATCTGCACTGTACTCCGAACTGAAAACAGTTAAGGCTGAAAACATGGAGTACAGCGAGGTGCTTGCAATGCTCGAAAGGATTGCGCCTACTATTCTCAGGCAGGCGAAAGAGATGCTGGGAGAGCAGCAGCAGAGAGAACAGGCACAGCAGTTAGCTTATCAGCCGCCAAAAAAGAAAAAGTCTTAGGACTTGGAATAACAGGAGGAATTATTATGATTATCAGAAGCAAAGAAAAGGTTCAGATGGGCGGCAAGAACAAACCCGTATGGGTTCTCGACACCGATGCCCTGACCGTTACCCACAACACACCCGATGCCGAGCCGAGCGTGACAGCGTTCAGCTCCGACCACATCAAGTATCACCTGCACTACTCGGCTGAGTACCGTCCTGCAAGGCTGAAAAAGCTCGTCAATGACGGCACGATTCTCAGCTACCTGACCGAGCTCGACCGTTCCGTAGCGGAAGCCATTGAACGCCAGGTCGGAATGATGCTCGAAAATGATACTGAGTATCTCAGAGCAGTGGCGGTCGGTGATCTTGCAAAAGCAAGAGGTCTGGAGAACATGGATCGCCTGATTGCCAGAGATCCTGTGTATGCGGCTATGGTGTATGTGTGATGCCGTGATCTCCCCATAAACAAAGAGCCGAAGGATTCTGCGTGAGTCCTTCGGCTTTCTATTATTTCTTTTTATCCGAATAGAGTAGATTCTTCGCAAATTTACCATTCCTATCTATACTCAACTGGTATATCCTTGGAATGCCTGCTTCTTTTGCAAGAGAAATAATCAAATTCTTTTCAGATGATCCTGTGCGGATTCCAATAATAACACTGTTTGGTCTTCGGTTCATTTGGGGCCTTTGTCTTTTTATATCTTGCGATGTCATAATAAACGGATGGAGGATTCTCCATTCTTTATCATGCTCGTGACATTTATGCTTGATTAGTCCAATACGTTCATAGTGCCAGTTCAATGTAGGAATATTACTTAGTATATACGTTTGCAAAACAGGATTCAAAGATAATGCAAGTAATTGAAATGCTATTTTTTTAGCGTAATCAGATGCATTATACTTGCTATTTGAATAATAAATCGGATAAAGAAAGTAATTGTGCTTTATTCCATTATCATTATAAAGAAGAAACTCATCGGTTACTTGGTATTCTAAAGCAAATCCTTTGTGCTCTGATGCATATTTTAGCCAGAGAACTTCGTTGTTACATTGTTCTGTGAAACAGATTGAAAGCTGTCTCTTTTGTATTTCTGCTCTTGCTTCCTTTAAAACTGTTGTGCTAAAATCTATCCATTGATCGGATGTCATTGACTTTATTGCTGCCACCATTGCCTTTACGGTGTCTTCAGGAAGATTAAATGTTGTTTGAATAGAGGTGGCGATTTTTTCAAGTTTTACCGTATCATGATATTCAGCTTGAATTTGTTTTGCAACAAGATCCCAATCTATATGAGTAAAAGAATCAAAAGGATCATCATAATAATCAGCAGTAGAAAAGAACATTGTGTTTGTACGAAGACTTTCAAGTGAGTTAATTGTAACAGGTCGGAATCTATATAGATATTTAGGCATTTTTATAGTTTTACGGAGTATCTCTGCTTCATGATTAATATCTATTCCTTGTAAAGAACATAATGTATCCCAAAATATTTTTCTATCCTTGTTATTCATGTAATCCCTCTTTTCACATATTATATGGCTTGCATTTATTATACCATAATATCATCCTTATTTCAAGTGATAAAGCCGAAGGATTCTGTGTGAGTCCTTCGGCTTTATTTTGTCAGCTCGGCTGTGATTTTCCCCAGCACCGCATACTGCTCCTGCGTAAGCTGCCTGCCAGACTGAGCGTTCTTGACACGATAGGCATCGACCAGAGCTTTGAGTGTCTCGGTCTGTGCTTCGGTCAGTCCGTGAGTAGAGAGCGTTCCTTGATGCTTCATACCGCAGAGGGTATCCATAGACACATTGAAGATACTGGCGATAGAGCGAAGTGTCTCAAATGGCGGTGTCATGGTATTAGCTTCATATTTGCTGATAGTGCCCTCGGTAACATCGAGCATTTCTCCGAGCTTCTTCTGCGTTATTTTCCGTTCCTTGCGTAATGATCTTATTAAAGCACCGAGATCATACACTTGCCCTCACCTCCAAGTTTCTCTTTTGGAATATTATACCCAAATATACTTGCTAATTTCGATAGATTGTGCTATAATATATTCTATATACGAAAGTTTCTGGACAAAAAGTTTCAGTAGATGCAAGTTTTGGAGGTGCGATATGGCAAGTAAGAATAGTAGCTTGGGAAAAGCGAGCAAAGCTAAGAAAGATGAGTTTTATACTCAGCTTGCTGATGTTGAAAATGAATTACGACATTACAAGTCATTTTTTAAAGATAAAATAGTTTTCTGCAACTGCGACGATCCGTTTGAGAGTAACTTTGTCAAGTATTTTGCTATGAACTTTAATGCTCTCGGTCTAAAGAAGCTGATTGCTACCTGCTATGCAACATCACCTGTAATGTATTCTCAGCTGACTTTCTTTGGAGAGCCCGAACCAATCGGCAGCGTTGGAGAGGGAAAGAAACCTTATATGATTGAAATTACTGAGGTTCGTGACGAGAATGGTGACGGAGCGATAGATCTTGATGATTTTGAGTCTATGCTCCGAAACAATCCACCCAAACTATTGCAGGGTGATGGAGATTTCCGCTCTGACGAATGCATCACCCTGCTGAAAGAGGCAGATGTGGTGGTAACTAATCCGCCCTTTTCTTTATTTCGGGAGTATGTTGCGCAGTTGATAGAATATGATAAGAAGTTTATTATCATTGGAAACCAGAATGCGATTACATATAAAGAGATATTTACACTGCTGCGTGATAATAAGGTATGGTTAGGTTACAAATTCGGAGATATGGCTTTTACCGTTCCTGATAGCTATGAGCCGAGAGAAACACGCTTCTGGATAGATGAGAACGGACAAAAATGGCGTAGTATGGGAAATATCTGTTGGTATACCAATATAGATATTCAAAAGCGTCATGAAGATTTGATACTATACAGAAATTACTCGGAGAATGATTATCAGAAGTATGATAACTACGATGCAATCAATGTGGATAAGGTAAGTGAAATTCCAATTGATTACGCAGGCGTTATGGGTGTGCCAATCACCTTTATGGATAAATATAATCCAGAGCAGTTCCAGATTGTTGGTCTGATTGCAGGAAACATCAAGGGATTGTCTGGTATTACTTCGAGCACTGGTAAAGATGGTCCGTATATAGGCGGCAAGCTCAAATTCGGAAGAATTCTTATTAGAAAGCGGGGTTAACTATGGAGATCAGACTGGAAGAACATACGGTAGCAGAGATATTCAACGGCTATGAGGATAATGATGAAAGTGGTGTAGTCGGCTTCGGCGGAAAGCTCAATATTCGTCCTGCGTTTCAGCGAGAGTTCGTCTACAAGGAAAGAGAACGTAATGCCGTCATTGATACTGTTTTCAAAGGCTTTCCCTTGAATGTGATGTATTGGGTTGAGGACGAGCAGGGCGGTTACGAATTGCTTGACGGTCAGCAGCGGACAATCAGTATTTGTCAGTATTGTAACGGTGATTTTTCTATGCTGATTGACGGAAAGCCCCGTACTTTTGGGAATCTCACACCTTATGAACAGCAGCAATTTCTCAGTTATAAGCTGATGATATATGTCTGCAAAGGAAACGATAAGGAAAAGCTCGACTGGTTCAGAACGATTAATATCGCAGGAGCGGTACTAACAGCCCAGGAGCTTCGCAATGCTATCTACACAGGCTCGTGGCTTACAGATGCAAAGCGTTATTTCAGCAAGAACGGCTGTGTTGCATACAAAACGGCGAATAAGTATCTCAATGGAGAAATGAACCGTCAGGCATATCTTGAACGTGCGATAAAGTGGATTGCTGCCCGTGAAGGCATCGGCATCGAGGAGTATATGTCAGCTCATCAGCACGACAGCAACGCTTCCGCCCTGTGGCTGTATTTCAATAGTGTTATTACATGGGTGCAGACTATCTTTCCGAAATATCGCAAGGAAATGAAAGGTTTGGAATGGGGCTTGCTGTTCAATCAGTACGGCAATGATTCGCTTGATCCTGCGGCATTGGAGACAAAAATATCCGCTCTCATGGCAGACAAAGAAGTCACCAAGAAAAGCGGAGTGTATGAGTATCTGCTGAGTGGCAAGGAGAAGTTTCTCAGCCTGCGTCAGTTTGATGACGATGACAAGAGAGCAGCCTATGAACAGCAGCAGGGTATCTGTCCGATATGTAAAAAGCACTTCGATTTCGATAAGATGCACGCCGACCATATCACTCCTTGGCACGCAGGCGGAAAGACCGTTCCGGAGAACTTGCAGATGCTGTGCAGGGATTGTAATTTGAAGAAGTCGGGACAGGAATAATAGAATATATGAGCGAATTCCCTTGAAATAATACGGTTATCGTGGTATAATGTAGATATGCTGGATAATCGTGTTGGTTCAGGGGATTTTCCATTTATAAAGGAGGTTATTAATATGAAGCAGAAACCCAAAAGAGTGGTTAATTCTGAGGATAACACTTCATTATATGTAACATACATAAATCCAATAAGATTTATTGTAAAGGAAGGCGAAACCATTGATTTTCCCTTAGAACAGATAAATTCCTTATCGTATGACCATTCATTATTATGTAGAATTATTGGATTGATTGAAAATGAATGCCAAGGTTGTTCTTTTTCATTTTACCTATGCGGAGATGGTGCAATAGGAATAAAAACTGATGAGATAGATCGTTATCAGCTAGTAGTAAATATAAATGATTTATTTTGCAAACTGTATTTAGGTGGGTTCCCAGTAGATGCTATAAATTCCAAAGACATCGCAATGGGCAGTATCAAAAATAATAGTATGATTTGGCCAGTTAATTTCGGAGAATCTCTTAATTCTCATCTACATGCACATTTGCGGCTGAAGACAACAGGCGTAGTTGATGCAGCGTATTTATTAAATCCAGCCGAGCGATCTTATACACTTAATACTATTATGGAAATGAAATCCAAAGGTGAAAAGATAACAAACACAATCAGTACACTGAGTACTTACCATCTTTTAAACGGGATAACAGAATATAAATATCATAATTGGTCTTCATCTCTTACTTTCTTATGGATAGTAGTTGAAGAGATAATAGATTACCTTTGGGATAAGTGTATTATAGCAAACATAGAGAAGTCGTCAATATACACTAAAAGAAAGAATATGCTCGATGATCATAGGACTTATACGACATCTGTAAAACAGGAATTCTTATTGCAAACTAATTTTATCTCTTTGGATATTTACAATGAACTATTCGAGGTTAGACAGGCAAGAAATAAGTTAATACATGAAGGAAAAATGATAACAAAAGAAACAGCGGATAAAGTCCTTGCAGTGGTTCATGAGTTGCTTGTGATGATTTCTGGCAGTGAAATAGAGACACTTCAATCTCTTAGGCAACATCACAGGAAATAGCTCAACTATAAAGCAGATGCTTTGCAGGGATTGTAATTTGAAGAAGTCGGGACAGGAATAATAACGAAAGCGGTATCGTTTACGAACGATATCGCTTTTTGTATTATCAAGGGTTGATAATAACTAGGAAAAGTGCTATAATTATAATAGATTCACACTCAATATGGAGGGATATTATGCAATACCTGGATTACCTTATTCCATTGCCCAGTATCACAACAGATAATGGTGATAAAGTAGATGTTTTTGAACTCAAAGCAGATATTGACGAGCCATCACTTGAGGAATGGGCTGCACATTTCCGTCAGAATTATTGTAGTGATGATATATTGGAAATACTTATAGATGGCACCGGAATGACAAAAGAAGAATACCTATTATCACACAAGTTTCCTGATAAAACAGATGGGTTTGGTCCAGGAACGAGATCTGGTGATTTTGGAGAATTACTGATATCTGATTATCTTGAATTCGTTCTTGGCTATACAGTCCCAAGAGAACGATATAAAAACAAATTTAATCGTAGTTCATCCACACAGGGAACCGATGTATTAGCATACAAAATATCTGGTACATCGAATGATCCTAATGATGAATTAGTTACTTTTGAAGTAAAAGCGCAAGCAAGTGGAAATGCTCCACAAAACCGGTTACAGGATGCTATTAATGACTCTTTTAAGGATCCAATCAGAAAAGGAGAAACGCTTAGTGCATTAAGACAACTTTATATCGAAAAAGGAAAATCTGACAAAGCTCAGCAGATTCGACGCTTTCAAAACAAACCAGATAACCCTTATGTTGAAAAGAATGGTGCGGCAGCAGTGCATGATATAAAGAACTATTCAGAATCAGTACTAAAAACTGTTGATTTAAAAGGGGGATCTCGATGGCTTATCGTAATAAAACGAGCCGAACTAATGAAACTTGTTCACAGCTTATATGAGAGGGCTGCAAAATGCAATTAGAAAAGAAATCACAATACTACTTAAAAAGAGCTCGAGCAACGGCAAAGGAAATTGAATTCAGAGTTCCAGACGAATTAAAAGCAAAAAAAGATGTAGATATTGATGAACTGTTTCCGGTGGCAATTGCTTGTATAGCAGACTTATCTTCTGGTATTATTCGTCAAGAGATCCCTGTGAATCAGATAAAACAATACTCAAGTGAACTTTACTTTGCCTCAAAGTTTTATGATGCATACACCTATATAAATGATAACGAAAAAAAGCATTTTAATGATAACAACTATTTTTACTTGGTTGGTGCAATCGCATATTATCTTTGTGACTTAATCGGCAGTTCAAAAGTTCTAGCTGAAAGAATAGATCCTCAAAATCTTGACCTATCATATAACGAACTGGACGTTTTATTATATCATCTTTTGAATAACTCAACCTATGTCCCTAATGATGCAACAACTAATATACATGATAACAGTTACATTTCCTCATTCATTGAGCAGTACAACCGCTTGATGACAGAAGGAATTGAAGTAGACTATGATATGATCAATTCATTTAGAGATGAAATATACAGCCAAAGAGATTTTAGAGATATTTTCTTTATTGATGCACTTTTAGCTATTTACATATTAAAAACCGAGTATTCTATCTTTTCGATGTTGCCGATGCACTCCTCTATTTCAAAAGAATCACTGGTGAGTATTGTTAAATCTAATCATTTTGTAAGAGAACTATGGCCGTCGCAACGCAGAATGTGTGAAAATGGATTGTTTAACGGTAAATCAGGTGTCATTCAAATGCCTACCGGAGCAGGTAAAGCAAAAGCGTTATCAATTGCTATTTACTCGTCATTTTCTTCCGATAACACCAAACTTTCTATTGTTGTAGCACCATTTAGAGCATTATGCAGAGAGATATATGATGATTTAAAATCTGATCTGAGTTTTGATGAGAATATACGAATCAATCAAATATCGGATCTACTTCAAATTGATTATGTAATTGAAGAACTGTTCAATCCAAATAAAAAAACGGTTGTCGTTACCACGCCAGAGAAGCTCCTCTATATTTTACGACAAGACGATAGTATAATAAATGATATAGGACAATTGATTTTTGATGAAGGGCATTTATTTGATGATGAAGAACGTGGTGCAAATTACGAACTGCTTATTTCATCGATTATAAGCGAATTAAATCCTGAAACACAAAAAATACTTATCTCTGCCATTATTAATAATGTTGATGAGATTAATAGTTGGTTTACTAACGGCAATGGCGCTACTATTTCTGGAGAATCAATGATGACAGTAGACAAACTTCCGTCAGTATTGAAATGGGAGAGAAATTATTGTTCTCTCTACTTTCTTGATAAAACCAACAAGTATAACTATGATTTCTACGTTCCCCGTATGATAGATATAATATCACTGAAGAAGAAAAAAGGCGAATGGAAGCAACGTTTCTTTCCTGATGTTAATTTATCAAAAGGCAGTATGAATGAAAAGAATGATATGTCGATAGCTTGTTTACTAAAAGTTGTGACAGAGAATAATGCTGCTATATTCTGCGGAACCAGAATAATAGCCAATAGCATTTTAAAAAGAATTATTGAATTAAACGATAGAGGATTAGAATTACAATGTTTATCCCAAAGAGCGGCAACATCTGAAATTCACAAGCTATCTAGATTGATAGAAGTGAATTATGGTATCGATAATCATTTGTATAAAGCATCAGTATTGGGTGCATTTGCACATCATGCAGGTGTAGCAGAAGGGATAAAAAGCTCAATTGAATTTGCCTTGAGAAAAGGCCTGATCACAAATGTTATATGTACATCCACTCTGGCACAAGGAGTGAATCTCCCAATAAAATATCTAATTGTATCAAGTATTTATCAGGCAAATGAGATTATTAAAGTACGAGACTTTCAAAACTTGATAGGAAGAACTGCGCGATCAGGTATGTTTACCGAGGGAACAATTATTATTTCTGATCCATTTGTATTTAATAATAAGAATAATGATTGGAAATGGCGTAAGTATATTTATTTGTTAGAACCTCTCAATTCAGAAAAATGTGGAAGTTCAATTCTAGAGATTATCAAAACAAAAACCTTTGACAAAACAACCTGCTACTCTTACAAGTTAATAATACTATATTATAATGATAGAACCAGGTTTAATAGTAGCATAAATAAAATCAAAGAATCATCAGATAATCAAGAAGAACTTATATACTGGATTGAACACATAACAGATGTTTTAGGAAAAATTGAATGCTTTATTTCATTAGCTCTTGTTGATATGGGTTTCTCGGATGACTTTACAGATACCGTACTGAAACATACTCTTGCATATTCTTTGGCTAATAATGAAGAAAAAGAGCAATTGAGGGATGTATTTAAACTCATATGTAATCATGTTATTAACACTTTTCCCGATCCACACGAAAGAGTTATTTTTTCTCGTTCTTTAATTTCAAGCGAAGTATACACAAATATGAAAGCAGAAATAGATAATTTAGAGCTCAATGAAATTGGAAAAGACGAACTGCTGATTTTTTCAATTAGAATGATTTGGGAATACTGTTCATCTATTAAAATGCGCAAATTTGAAAATCAGGACAGTATTGTACAAATAGCCAAGCTATGGATGAAAGGAGAATCATATTATTCAATACTACAGCATTCAACTAAAAAAGATTTTCAAGTTTATTGGGGAACAAAGCTTAGAGCTGTATCTATTGATGACATTACCTCCGTATGCGATGGAGATTTTGGTTATACTTCTTCTGTTATAATTAATACGATTTGCGAAATAATCAGTTTAAAAGAAAGTGAGGAGTCTACAGAAGCAGTTGAAACTCTAAAGCAAATAATGCAATGCTTAAAATATGGTTTATCTGATAGAACAGCTATTTTTATTTACGAACTAGGATTCAATGATCGCTATTTAGCACAAGAAATAGCTAAGATGATTGGAACGAGTAGTAAAAAGAGTGACGCACGAGAAATGATAAAAAAACAGAAAAACAAGATAAAGGTATTATTAAATGAGTACCCTTCTGTTTATATAGACAGAATAGAAAACCTATAGCTTGACATATTTCTGATTATGCGCTATACTCAATATGTCGACCGGCAACACAATGGCAACAAAAAATCAGATACTCCAAATCTGACAGACAACTGAGATAATAGAGATACCACGAGCGATAAAACTTAACTCGAACTGGTTAAGATTACGGTTCAAGGAGCGAGTGGGAATAATACAAACACTTGCCACAACGTCGTAATACCGTGCTTTTCATGGCATAGTCAAGCCGAATTTACAAACGGTATTCAGACTGAAAGTGAGATTGTTATGATAACAATAAGATCAGCAAAGCGCGAGGATGCAGAAACGATAGAAAAACTGTACGCTGAGCTTGAAAAGGACGCAGTTTACTATCAGCCGGAACATTTCGTTATAAGCGCTGAAGGTAAGCGCACACTACAATTTTATGAGCTGTTAGAAGATAAATGTCAGGCAGTGATTGTAGCTGAGGATGCTGGGGTAATTATTGGCTTTGCACATGTGAGGCTTATGTCGGTTAAAAACATATCATGCCTTAAAAGACAGTCCAATGTGTATATACAGGATATGATAGTTAACGAAAAATATCGAAACCTCGGCATAGGTAGCAGGCTTATGTCTGCTGTAAAAGAATACGGCAGGCAAAATAACGCAGATTTCGTCCGAACTCAGGTTTTTCCGCTGAATAAGGACGGCCTGAGATTTTATCAGCGCAACGGCTTCTCAATCACTATGCTGACTATTGAAGCTCCAATGATATAATTGCAGAATTTAAGCCGGATATCTATAAAGAAAAGAGCTATCTGATTCTAACCAGAATAAGATAGCTCTTTTGGTTTTAAAATGAAAAATTATGTAAACATCAAGTATTCTTGTCTACTTCGTGGAACTTCTTAAGATTACCGATCTTCTCGTTTCTCTCATCGAGAACTCTCTCAACATCAGTCCATTCAAGTCCCTGATTAGCGCAGAGGACCATTACGTGGTAGAGAAGATCGTTTATCTCGTTCATAAGCTCGTCGTTATCGCCGTTCTTTGCAGCTATAACTGTCTCTGTAGCTTCCTCGCCAACCTTCTTGCATATCTTGTCAACACCCTTGTCGAAAAGATAGCATGTGTATGAATTTTCAGCAGCTGTACCGTTTTCGTACTGCTTTTTTCTTTCTTTTATTACCTCAAATATTTCCTGATATACTGTCATTTTTTATTCCTCCGTATTATATAATTCATTGAAGAAACAGCTGTAGCTTCCTGTATGACAGGCAACTCCCGTCTGCTCTACGTTAACCAGAAGTGTATCGTTATCGCAGTCGCCATATATCGAGATCACCTTCTGTAAGTGTCCCGAAGTTGCACCCTTGTTCCAGTACTCCTGACGCGATCTGCTCCAGAACCATGTATAACCTGTTTCCAATGTCTTTTTAAGGCTTTCCTTGTTCATATAGGCAAGCATCAGCACTGTTTTTGTGTTGACCTCGTAGCATATCGCAGGGATAAGCTCTCCCTTTACGAAGAACTTGTCCAGATCGTTCATATCAACTTTTATCATAGTTCCTCCTTACGTCCAGAGGGACGTTATAAACATCGGCGAAGCATCATCCGCCTTCTTGAAACCGCAGTTCTCATAGAAGTGCATCTCGTTATTATAGGCGATGACAGCAATGCGAAGGTATTCCTTGTAGTGCTCCTTCATCATGTCCACGAGAGTACGTCCAACGGTCTGACCGTGATACTCGGGATCCACGAGAAGATAGTGAACATAGGCATTCATTATACCGTCATCCATTGCACATATCATACCGATAAGCTTTTCGCCGTCCCATGCGCTGTAGACTGTGCTGAAGTTCTGCATGGCAATTTTCAGCTTATCGGGGAAATGTCCCGACGACCACTCCACTGAAAGGAACAGTCTTTCAAGCTCTCTTTCGCTGAAATCGTGAGTGTCTCTGTAATCAATCATAGTCGATCCACCACTCGGGAGTAAGTTTACCCAGTGTTGTCACCTTTCCTGAGTTGTAATCGAGCATTATCTCGATGTCCTTGTAGCTTTCGGGCATGAGCTGAACCATAAGCTCACGGCAGGCTCCGCAGGGAGCACCTTTTCCCTCATTCGGAGGGATACAGAGCAATTTGTCGATCTCATACTCACCGTTTGTTATCATATTGAAAATCGCATTTCTCTCGGCGCAAATGCCAAGAGTTGAACAGGTGTCGATACAGACTCCCGTATATATTTTTCCTGATTTGCTGAGTACAGCCGCAGAGACCTCCCCTGCTGTCACGTACTCAGAAATACGTACAGGTCTGAGCACTGCCTCGGCAGCATCGTGCATTTCTTTCCATATTCCGTCCATTGTACTTACCTCACTATAACGCCCTTGCCGCGGCAGTAGTCCTTTACTTCTCCTACGGTGAGCTCCTTGAAGTGGAAAAGTGAAGCCGCAAGTGCCGCAGTTGCTCCTGTTTTTTCGAAAACTTCATAGAAATCGTTTATCTTACCTGCACCGCCGCTTGCTATGACAGGTATGGAACAGTTATCGCATACAGCCTTTAGCATCGGGATATCAAATCCTTCCTTGGTACCGTCAGCGTCGATGGAGTTAAGGCATATCTCACCTGCCCCGAGCTTCTCGATAGTGTGTACCCAGTCGATAAGGTCGATCCCCATGTCCTTGCGTCCGCCGTTTATATAGACGGTCCATTTGTTCTCGGCTACCTTCTTGGCGTCTATTCCTACGCATATGCACTGACTGCCGAAAATGTCCGCACCGTCCTTGATAAGCTGCGGATTCTGTACTGCCTGAGAGTTTACGGATACCTTGTCCGCACCTGCACGAAGCGCCTCGCGTATGTCGTCAACTGTCTTGATTCCGCCGCCTACTGTAAGGGGCACGAATACTTTTTTCGCTGTATCACGAACTACGTCCAGAAAGACTCCTCGTCCCTCGAACGAAGCTGTTATATCGTAAAAGACCAGTTCGTCCGCACCCTGTCTGTTGTACTCCTCAGCGCACTCTACAGGATCGCCGACGTCACGGACTCCTTCAAAATTGACTCCCTTTACTACCTTTCCGTTTCTGACGTCAAGGCACGGGATTATTCTTTTTGCAAGCATTATTTCACTTCCTTTATTTATCTTTTAACATCTTTGCCGTTGTATATGCCAGAACAGGTAATGCTATAATATCCAGCACTCCTACGATACGCTTTACAGCATCAGGAACTGCTATACCTGCTATGTAACTTACCATTATCAGAATTGTGCAGACACTTATGACCAGAAGCGATATCGTCCGCGCTTTAGACGGTTTTACATTTTTCATATCACTTCACCGCGTACTCAATGGCTTCTCGGAGGTCGAGTGTGCCTTTGTAGATGGACTTTCCGCAGATCGTGCCATAGAGTCCCATTTCCTTGCAGGCAACTATATCATCCATTGTATGGACTCCGCCGCTTGCTACGATATTTGCACGGCCCTCTGTTGCATCCGCAAGCTTTTTCAGCTGTTCACGGTTAACGCCTGAGAGTGTTCCGTCCTTGGAAATATCGGTGAAAATGAAGTATTTTACTCCAGATTCTATCATCTTGTTGGCAAGGTCGATGTAGTGTACATCCGAGCTTTCAAGCCAGCCCTCTGTAGCTACCATTTCATTCATTGCATCTATCCCTACCACTATCTTTTCACTGCCGAACTTCTCAACAGCATCACATACAAGCTTCGGGTTTTTAAGTGCGACCGAACCAAGAATAACTCTCGTGATGCCCATTTCGAGGTATTCCCTTATGGTATCGAGAGAACGTATACCGCCGCCCAGTTCAACTTTCAAATCAGTCTTCTCGGCAACGTCTGTGTATATCTTTGTGTTTACGGGACGGCCTTCCTTAGCGCCGTCCAGGTCGACCATGTGTATCCACTCTGCTCCTGCAGCCTCGAAGCTTCTTGCAGTTTCAAGGTAGTCGGAAGCGACCTTTTCAACAGTATTGAAATCACCCTTGAAAAGGCGGACGCAATTGCCGTCCTTAATGTCTATTGCAGGGAAAATTATCATAATCTATCTCCTCTGTTTTCTTATATTCCTGTGTATTTATCAATGCTGTATTTTCTGTCAGATAATTCAAACCGTTCGATATACGGAACACCATCCTTGTATATCCAACGTTGTATGTAAGTTGGACGAAAAACAAAAAGCCTTTCGTTTTCAAGCTTTGAATATGCATCGTATGAGCCTCTGAAACAACTGCGGAAAACTTCGCAGAAGTCAGCGCTGTCTGTGGGATGTCCTTTTTCCTTGCACACTCCCTCTATCTGTATATTGTCAATACAGAGTGCCGCATTATTGTTGGTGATAAGCTGACGGTATTTCCTCAATTCAGTATCCGTCTGGAAATAAAATTCCTCACCTATCCTGACTACACTCATCATTCTTGATGAGACTCTGTCATTTTCTGAAGTGGACAGCACCATAGTTCTTCCTATTCCGAAATCTCCGAGAAAAGCACTGAATTTTTCAGTAAACTCATCAGTGCCGATAAGTTTATTGCGTATCATGTCCACATGAGCAGCAGTAAGCCCGATAGATTCAAAATAGTCCTCAACAGTTCCGAAGCATTCGTTAAACAGCTTCATAAAGCCTTTCATGCTCTTTTCGTTTGCAAGTACGATATTTTTGTCAACTTCGGGATGTGCCACAAGAAATGCCGCAAGGCGCTCCTTGTTGTATTCACGGCTTATCACATAGTCATGGACTATGCTTTCCTCATCGACTCCGCAAGCCATGAGGATAATTGCCGAAACTACGCCTGTTCTGTCCTTGCCTGCGGTACAGTGAAAAAGAATTCCGCTTTCCGCTTCGGCAATAGTCCGCCACACATTATGCATATTTTCAGCCGTAGCTATATCCATGTAGGAATACGGCACAGCTTCAAGACTTTCGGGAACTCCGCTTCCCTCGGTTATGGGGAAATGATGATAGTCAAAACCGTCCATGTCAGCAAATCCGTCAGGATTCTTCTTACATTCAGCTTCTGTCCGCATATCGATTATTGTCATGATATTCAATTCACGAAGCTTTTCAGCGTCCTCAGCAGTCGGGACTGACGGTGCGTCGCTTCGCCAGATAACTCCATATTTCGTAGCCCTGCCGTCAGCCGTTCTCATGCCGCCAAGTTCCCTTGTGTTGTATGAACAAGTAAGCAGACTTTTGCGTTCCATAATGTCCTCCGTCATTTATGTGACATGATATACGCCTCTCTGCCTGTCAGAAAAGCGATTATTCCGAACACAGTTGAGAACGCCATGACAATATAGCCGTATTTCGTGATCATTCCGTCCTCTGTACGCAGATCGTTGTTTTTTCCGAGCTGTCTGTACCGTTGAATTTCTCAAAATCCGCATAGTAACCGTCGGAATTGATCTTTCTTCCTTTAGCGCATGATGTAAAATTATATGCGTTGTCCCAATACAGAAATCCGCCTGCGCCTGCAGCTACAATTACACCTGATATGATTATTGCTGCTTTTTTAGTATTCATTTCTGATTTCTTTCCTATATCATGTTTACCCTTTTTATTTTATTAAATTGCCGAAGCTTTTAAGTATCTTCAGACCTGTCTCGCCGCTCTTTTCCGGATGGAACTGCGCGCCGTAGACGTACTTTCCGTTGTACACCAGTGCCGGAACACGTCCGCCGTATTCGCTGTATGCGGCGATATTGCTGTCATCGCAGTCAGCCTTGTAGGAGTGAACAAAGTAAACATACTCGTTGTCGCCTATATTTTCAAGAAGCGGACAGTCGTTGAGTTTCTCCAGTTTGTTCCAGCCCATGTGAGGGATTATAAGGTCCGGTTCTTCCATTTTTATTACAGAACCGCCGATAAGTCCGAGACCGTCGGTCTCCTCAAACTCATAGCCCTTCTCGAAGATGAGCTGCATTCCAAGACAGATACCAAGAAATGGCTTTCTTGCAGCTTCTTCCTTTATGGTGTCGATAAGTCCCGTAGCTTCGAGCTTTTTCATAGCCGCAGGGAATGCTCCAACTCCCGGAAGTATAACTGCATCTGCGGACTTTAGCGACTTCACATCCGAAACGAGACTGCTTTCCAGTCCCAGGTGGTCCAGTGCGTTTTTAACGCTGAAAATATTTCCTGCGCCGTAATCGATTATCGCTATCATCAGAGAACTCCTTTCGTTGAAAGAGTTGAACCGTCCGAATTAAGGGTAACTGCGGTTTTCAGTGCGTGAGCGACTGCCTTGTATACTGCCTCTGCCTTGTGGTGGTCATTGGAACCGTAAAGCAGGTTGATATGCAGTGTCATGCCCGAATTAAAGGCAAATGCACGGAAAAACTCCTCAGTCATGCAAAGGTCATACTGTCCGCAGGACTGGTTGGTGAATTCGCAGTTGAACACAAGGAATGGACGGTTGCTGAGGTCCAGACTTGCCATAGCAAGCGACTCATCCATAGGGATATAGGCGGTGCCGTAGCGTACAATGCCCGACTTTGCCCCGAGTGCCTGACCTAAAGCCTGCCCCAAGGCGATACCTGTGTCCTCGATAGTGTGGTGACAGTCAACGTAAAGGTCACCCTTCACCTTGATAGTCATACTGATGCCGCTGTGTACGGAAAGAGCTGTTAGCATATGGTCAAAGAAACCGATGCCTGTGTCGATGTCAGCTCTGCCATTGCCGTCTATGTCAACTTTTACCGAAATATCGGTCTCTTTGGTAGTACGGACTACTTCTCCGCATCTCTTCATATCAATCATTGAGTATTTCCTCCAGAGCCTTGAACAGACTGTCCATCTGTTCTCTTGTACCGATAGTAATACGGAGATATTCGCTTATTCTCGGCTTGTTCCAGAACCTTACGAATATCTTTCGCTTTTTGAGTTCAGTGAAAATATACTCTGCGGACTTCTTATCAGATCTTGCGAAAATGAAATTGCTCTTTGAGTCGCCGAAGCTGAATCCCAGTTTGCTGAGACGCTTCTTCGAGTATTCTCTTGTTTCGATTATATCATTTATAGTCCTGCGGAAGTATTCGTCGTCCCTTACAGCCGCCGCACCAAGCTCCTGTGTGAGCCAGTTCATGGTGTATGAGTTGAAGGAGAACTTAACATCGTTAAGGTACTGTATGAGCTTCTTGCTTCCCATTGCATAACCGATGCGAATTCCTGCCATTGAGCGTGACTTTGAGAAGGTCTGTATAACAAGCAGGTTATCGTACTTGTCTATAAGCGGAAGACAGCTTTTGCAGCCGAAATCCACATAAGCCTCGTCTATCATGACAACTACATCAGGATTCGCCTTAAGGACTTCCTCTATCATTTCGAGACTCTCCTCAATACCTGTGGGAGCATTCGGATTCGGGAAGATTATACCGCCATTTCCGCCCATATAGTCCTTCGGATCGATAGTAAAATCGTCCCTGAGAGGTTTGGTCTCATATGGTATACGGTGGAGTTCAGCCCACACATCGTAAAACGAGTAGGTTATATCAGGGAAGAATATCGGCTTATCCGAGTTGAAAAACGTCATGAAAGCCATTGACAGTACATCGTCCGAACCTACTCCCACGAAGATCTGATCCTCGGGGACGCTGTAATGTGCTGAAAGCTCCTTTACAAGCACCTTAGCCTCTGTATCAGGGTAAAGTCTGAGCTTTGCTGTGTCGAAGTCCCTTAAAGCCGCTTCAACCATAGGTGAAGGCGGATAGGGATTCTCATTTGTATTAAGCTTGATAACTCCGCTTTCCTTAGGCTGTTCGCCCGGAACATAGGGTACTACCCTGCGGACATTATCCTCCCATTTATTCATGGAACTCATATTTATCGCTCCTTAATGTAGATTTCAGTGCTGAGGCGGAAAAACGTTACCGCCGGTGAGTGACATTATGCACAGGGAAATAATTACTATGAGCATCAGTATTGCAAGTATCGTATCGAATATCATGACTACCTTGTATATCCATTCAATATTCTGGTGCTCTTCGGACCACTCCTCGCGTTTCAGGGCATAGACGATCAGTGCTGCCTGAAAAAGAATGAAAAGGATGTAAAATAAGCCGTTTGTGATACTCGGCAGTGCGATCAGTATTAACATCGCCGGCACTGCATAAGGTATCAGCTTTTTAATGAACGCTTTTTTATCGCCCTTCATATCAGTCCTCGAATCTCACCTTTATTGCATTAGCGTGAGCAGTAAGTCCCTCTCTTTCGGCAATCAGAACGATATCGTCCTTAGCCTGACGGAGAGCATCTTCTGTGTAGTATGTGTAGCTTGTACGCTTTGTGAAGCTTGCTACGCCGAGAGGTGAGAAGAAACGTGCAGTACCGCTTGTAGGAAGAACGTGGTTCGGACCTGCAAAGTAGTCGCCGAGAGGCTCGGAAGCATAGTGTCCCAGGAAGATCGATCCTGCGTTATCCAGTGAACCAAGAAGCTCGAATGGATTCTCCATAAGTACCTCAAGGTGCTCGGGAGCGATTTTATTCGCAAGTTCTACGCACTTTTCACGGCTGTCTGCAATGATTATCGCACCGAAATCGTTAAGCGACTTCTCGATTATTTCCTTACGTGAGAGATATTCCTTCTGGCGGTCTATTTCCTTTAGTGTAGCATCTGCAAGCTTCTCGCTTGTTGTTACCATAATAGCGGATGCAAGTACGTCGTGCTCAGCCTGTGACATAAGGTCGGCAGCTGCGAACTTTGGCTCTGCTGTATCGTCGGCAATTACAAGTATCTCACTTGGTCCTGCTATCATGTCAATGTCAACTACTCCGTAAAGCAGCTTCTTTGCAGTTGCAACGTAGATATTTCCCGGACCTACTATCTTGTCGCACTTCGGTATCTCGTCAGTACCGTAAGCAAGTGCAGCAATAGCCTGTGCGCCGCCTGCCATGAACACTCTGTCCACTCCGCAGATAGCCGCTGCTACGAGTATATCCTTGTTTGGAGTTCCGTCCTTAAGAGGAGGAGTTACCATTATTATCTCTTTAACTCCTGCTATCTTTGCAGGTATCGCGTTCATAAGTACGCTTGAAGGATATGCTGCCGTACCGCCCGGTACGTAAAGGCCAACTCTTTCAAGACCTCTTACACGCTGACCGAGGATAACTCCGTTGTCCTTAGCATTGATGAAGCCCTGTTCCTTCTGTCTGTTGTGGAAATCAGCTATATTCTCCTGAGCGTTAAGGAGTGCGTTTATGAACTCGGGATCAGCATCAGTCATCGCATCATTGATGACATCACGGGGAACTTCGTAATACTTAGGAAGGTTGCCGTCGAACTTAAGTGTATAGTTCTTTACAGCATCATCGCCGTTCTCCTTTACGTCCTCGATGATAGCTGAAACCGTCTCGGTAACACGCTTGTTGGTCTCTCCTGCGCGCTTGCTGAGTTCGTTAAGGAATGCTATTTCATCTTTACCGTTTGCATATATCTTCTTCATTACAGATTCTCCTCTATCAGCTTTATAAGTTTCTCTATCTCTGCCTGACGCATTTTCAGGCTTACTGTATTTACTATCAGTCTTGCGGAGATAGGTGCTACGTCCTCGATAACTTCAAGTCCGTTTTCTTTGAGTGTAGTACCTGTCTCAACGATATCAACTATACCGTCAGCCAGTTCAAGAAGCGGTGCAAGCTCAACAGAACCCTCTATCTTGATTATCTCTGTATCCATGCCCTTCTTCTCAAAGAAGCTTCTTGCAACGTTCGGGTATTTTGTGGCAATGGTCTTGATGCCGTATCCGCTGTAGAAATCGTATCCCTTCTTGGTAGCAAGAGCAAATTTACAGCGTCCGAAACCGAGATCCACAAGCTCGAAGAACTTGCCCTTCATCTCCATAATGGTATCCTTGCCGACTACGCCCATATCGCACACGCCGTGCTCAACGTAGGTTATAACATCGTTTGCCTTTGCAAGTACAACTTCAAGGTTAGCATCAGGTACGGGAAGTATCAGCTTTCTGCCTTTTTCACGTACCGCTGTACAGTCGAAGCCGAGCTTTTCGAGAAGTCCGACAGTATCCTTTTCAAGTCTGCCCTTTGTAAGAGCTATTCTAATAGGTTTGCTCATGCCTCTTCCTCCTCGTTTTCACCGTCTATAACGACTACCTTGCCTATCTTTCTTTCCTTTGCGTACTCTCTTACGGATTCAAGATCGTCAAAGAGTGCCATTTCAACTACCTCGCCCTGTTCACGAAGCTCCTGAGCAGTTCTCAGTGCCTCTACCTCGCATCCGCTCTCTGCAAATACTATTGCATCGGGAGAAGGTACAGCAGGGAAAATACCGCTCTTTTCAACTACCTTACATATCGCATTTACATTTACTGCGAAGCCGATAGCAGGGATGTCGTAGCCGAATTCTGATATGAGCTTGTCATATCTTCCGCCTGAGATGACTTCGTCACCGTGTCCCTCAAGGTAGCCCTTTATAATGAGACCTGTATAGTAGTCGGTCTTGTTTACGAGACCGAGATCAACGGTAATATTGCCGTCATTGCCGCAAAGCTCTGCGGCATCCTCATATATCTCACGAAGCTCGTCAAGGAGTCGCTTGATGTTTTCATCAGGCATAAGTTCCTCAGCCTTCTCAAATACCTCTGCACCGCCGAAAAGTGCAGGGAGCTTTTTAAGAGCATCAGTTATATGGTTAGAACCGAATGTGTCAAGAAGGTCATTGAGTGCAGGGAAGTTCTTGTTCTCGATGAGCTTGCGGATGCGCTCCTTTTCCTTGTCTGTGGCTTCAAGACGTCCCACAAGCTCCTTGAAAATACCGATATGTCCGATCTCAAGGGAGAACTCCATACCTATAGCCTTCATAGAGTCTACAGCAGTGGAAATTACTTCAAGGTCAGCTATTTTAAGCTGTGAACCGATAAGCTCGATACCTGTCTGTACTATCTCGTCGCTTCTGCCTTTGAGTGCAGGCTCTGTACGGTATACAGTCTGGTCATAGCAGAGCTTAAGAGGAAGTACTGCATCACGGAGTCTTGTTGCAACTACTCTTGCAATAGGCATTGTTGAATCGGGACGCATTACAAGGAGACGTCCCTTGCTGTCTGTGAGCTTGTAGAGGTTCTCCTGTGGGAAGTAACGTGAATTAAGGTTGAACACGTCATAGAATTCAAGTCCCGGAGTTATCATTTCGCTGTATCCGCGGCTTTTAAAGAGTTCAAGAAGTGTATTTTCAATTTTTCTCCTGATGATACACTCTCCGAAAAGGAGGTCTTTTGTACCCTCGGGAGTTATAAGATCATAATTTCTCATATTCATCCTCCTGTAAGAACGATATATTTACGCAAACGCTTTAGCCTGCTAACATGATAATATGATAACATATTACCATAAAAAAGTCAAGTCAAAAGAACGACATCTGTGAAGATTCGGGCAAATCACCGAATGCTCCTATGGTTTTCAACATATCAATTGTTGTTTTTGACGCTCCGCTTATCTGCTGGAACTCCTCTATGGATATGAATCCGCCCTTCTGTGCAGCTTCATATATGCCCTGTGCGGCGTTGTCACCTACTCCCGGCATCGCCGAGAAAGGTATCCTGAGTTTGCCGTCCTCAGGGAGATAGTCCACTGCATGGGATTTAAACAGGTCTATAGGCAGGAACTCGTATCCTCTCGAAAGCATCTCATTGGTGATAAGAAGGATATCGTAAAGGTCGTTTTCCTTCTTGGATCGGTCATTGCCCAGCTCACGAAGCTCCTCGATACGCGCTCTTACTGCGCCTATACCCTTTACAGCCAGCTCCGCATCAAAGTCCTCACCACGTACAGAGAAGTAAGTGGAGTAGTATTCCAGCGGTTTATGAAGCTTGAACCAGCCCAGCTTGATTGCAGCGATAACGTAAGCAGCAGCATGAGCCTTCGGGAACATGTACTTTATCTTAAGACAGCTGTCAACGTACCACTGCGGTACATTATGGTCAAGAAGCATCTGTATTATCTCGGGAGTGAACTGCTTCGGCGCTTTTCCCTTACGTGTCCACTCCATTATCTGGAACGCCATTTTCGGCTCAACGCCCTTGTACAGCAGATAAGTCATGATAGAGTCACGGGTACCGATAACCTCTGAAATGGTGCATACGCCCTGGTCGATAAGATCCTTTGCGTTGCCCAGCCAAACGTCTGTACCGTGGGAAAGTCCCGAAATCTGCAGGAAGTCGCTGAATTTGGTTGGTTTAGCGTCCAGAAGCATCTGTATTGTGAATCCTGTACCCATTTCAGGAATACCCAGTGAACCTGTCTTGCAGTATATCTCCTCGGGAGTAACTCCAAGAACGTCGCAGTTGGTACACATACGGATAACATCAGGATCAGATGTGGGAACGTCCTTTATCTTAATTCCTGTAAGGTCCTCAAGGTGCTTATAGAGTGTAGGCACCACATGTCCCAGCTCGTCCAGCTTAAGTATTGTATCGTGAAGGGAATTGAAGTCGAAATGGGTGGTTATTACCTCAGAATCAGGCGAATCCGCAGGGTGCTGGACAGGAGTGAAATCGTAAACCTCGTAGTCCGAAGGCACAACGACCATGCCTCCCGGGTGCTGACCTGTTGTACGCTTGATACCAGTGCATCCGATAGCAAGTCGGTTCATTTCGGCGTTGTTGAGAGTTATGCCGTTCTCCTCGCAATACTTCTTTACGTAGCCGTAAGCGGTCTTGTCAGCAACGGCGGAGATAGTACCCGCCTTGAAAACGTTCGCCTTACCGAAAAGCTGTTCCGTATAGCGGTGAGCCCAGAACTGGTACTCGCCTGAGAAGTTAAGGTCGATATCAGGCGCTTTGTCGCCGTCGAAGCCAAGGAAGGTCTCGAACGGGATATCGTGACCGTCACGGAGCATCTCAGTTCCGCACTTAGGACACTTCTTAGGCGGCAGATCGAAGCCCGAGCCGTATTTACCGTCCAGCAGGAACTCGCTGTACTTGCACTCGTGATTCGGACAGATGTAATGAGGAGGAAGCGGATTTACCTCGGAGATTCCTGCCATAGAAGCCACGAAGGATGAACCGACCGAGCCTCGTGAACCTACAAGGTAGCCGTTATCCACCGAGTTCCACACGAGCTTCTGTGCGATGATATAAAGAACCGAGAATCCGTGCTTTATAATAGAGCCAAGCTCTCTGTCAAGGCGCTTCTCTACCAGCTCGGGGAGCGGATCTCCGTATATCTCGTGCGCCTTATCGTGGGTTATCTTTACAAGCTCCTCCTCAGCGCCGTCGATAGTCGGAGTAAAGGTGCCCTTCGGGATAGGTCTTACTATCTCTATCATATCTGCAATGGCATTGGTGTTGGTTATTACAACTTCCTTTGCCTTGTCCTCTCCGAGATATGCGAACTCCTTCATCATCTCCTCGGTGGTGCGCAGATAGAGCGGAGCCTGATTTTCGGCATCCTTGAATCCCATTGTGGTAAGGATTATCTTACGGTAAATAGCATCCTTCGGATCAATGAAATGTACGTCGCAGGTAGCACATACGGGAATGTTGAGTTTCTCTCCCAGTTCGATTATGTACCTGTTATAGTTTCTCAGGTCTTCGTCATCCTTTGCAACGCCGTCACGTACCATGAACTCGTTGTTGCAGATAGGCTGTATCTCCAGATAGTCGTAGAACTTGGCGAGGTTCTCGATATACTCGGTGGGACGCTTTGCAACTATCGCCTGGAATAGCTCGCCCGCTTCGCAGGCACTTCCGTAGATAAGGCCCTCACGGCGCTCAACCAGCACCGACTTCGGTATAAGCGGCTTTTTATAGAAGTAATCAAGGTTGCTGTAGGATACAAGACGATAAAGGTTTTTAAGTCCTGCCTGATTTCTTACGAGGATTATCTGGTGGTAGGACTTGAGCTTCTTTACGTCTATCTCCCCTACCAGTTCGTTTATCTGATTGAGATTGGTAAAGCCTCTGTCACTTTTCAGCCTTCCTACCAGCTCTATGTATATCTTCGCAAGCATGAGTGCATCGTCGGATGCACGGTGGTGGTCGAACTTTCCGAGCTTAAGGTTCTTGGCTACAAGATTCAGCTTATGTCTTCCCATTTCAGGGAGCATCGCCTGACACATTATCAATGTATCAAGCCAGTTATAGCTGAAATCTATCTCCTGTCTCTTACAAGCCTCGTTTATCATCGTTGTATCGAAGCTTGCATTATGAGCGATGAGTATGGGAGAATCTCCGCAGAACTCCATGAACATGCGGATAGCTTCCCCCTCTTCGGGAGCATTTGCAACGTCCGCATCGCTTATTCCCGTAAGCTCTGTAATATGCTCGGGGATATGCATTTTCGGATTGACCTTTGTATTGAAGCTGTCCACTACCTGAAGGTTCTTCAGCTTGACCGCACCTATCTCCGTAAGCCTGTCATTTGCGAAGCTGAGACCTGTTGTCTCTACGTCGAATACTATAACTTCCTCGTCGAAGCCTCTGTCGTCGGGCGCTTTAAGTATCATTTCACGGTCTATATCGTTGACTACATAAGCCTCCATGCCGTAGATGACCTTGAAGTTCTTTGGCATATTGTACATACAGTCGGGAAATGCCTGTACGCATCCGTGGTCTGTAATAGCAATTGCCTGATGTCCCCAGTCAGCGGCACGGGTTATCATGGTAACAGGATCGGTAACAGCGTCCATTGCGGACATATTGGTATGGCAGTGGAGCTCTACACGCTTTTCGGGGTAGTTGTCCATCTTGGGTATTCTCTTTACCTTGATGAGCGACATTGGACTGATGGTAATATCATGTGCGAAATTATCATAGTCTATCTTGCCGTTAACAAGGATAGTTGCACCCTTCTTGATGCCCGAATACTTAGATACCTCATCCTCGTCACTTGTCTTTGCAAACAGCTTCACAAGGAGCGAACCGCTGTAGTCTGTGATGCTGTAGGTTATAACGGTCTTGTCGTTTCTCAGTTCTTTAACTTCAACGGCGAAAACGTCACCTATAACAACTGTTTTCTGTCCCAGCATCTGTACAGCATCGGAAATTGCCGACGGCTTTTCACGTATTGCCTTGCCCTTGATTATCTCAGCGGACTCTGCGTCAAAATCCGTATTCAGTGAACCGATATCAACTGCCTTTGTAGGTACGGAAGCCGCTGCTTCTTCACGCTTCAGTTCTTCGGGAGTCTTTTCGGGAATGAGCTGATTGCTGTAATCAGGCATATCCGCCATAATATCCTCAACCATCTGCTCGAATTCAGTTGATGAAAGTGGTTCGCCGCCTTCCAGTCTGACCTTTACGCTGACTCCGAACTGATTATATATCATCTGGGAAAGCTTAGTACAGAAATCATAGCGTTCAAGAATGTCCCTTCCGCCGTGTTTCAGTGAGATCTCCATTTCGCCTTCCTTTATCCTTATTTCGGAATCGTCAAGAAAACCGTTGACCACCGATACCTGACGCTTCAGAAGCTTTAGGAGAGCTTCACAGCAGGACAGTCCGAAAGCCTCAGCAGGATACCTCGGATGAAGTCTTATATTATCCACCTGCAGAGTTGTTTCCATGAGCTTTTCAAAAGAAAAGATGTCCTCTGCGGGTATAACCGCAGGGAACAATGCAAAAAACGCGATATTCTTAAGATCGTTGGAATATGTGATCTTATAGACCTCACCGCTTCTTACCGCTTCGGGAAGCTCGGAGGTATATTCTTTAAGAAATTCTGCAATATTTATATTCATCTCTTACAGCTTGTCCACCTCTGCAAGGAGCTCGCGGACAATGTCCTCCTCTTTAATCTTGCGCTGTGTGCCGTCCTTCTTGAAAATAACTGCACAGCCGTCGCCTCCTGCGATGCCTACGTCAGCTTCTCTTGCTTCTCCGGGACCGTTGACTATACATCCCATTACAGCAACGGTTATGGATTTTTCCGAGTCCTTAAGAGCTTCCTCGACCTTCTTCGCTGTACCGATAAGGTCGATACGTGTTCTTCCGCAGGTAGGACATGATACTATCTTTACGCCCTGACGCTTTCCGATGCATTTGAGTATGTCCTTTGCAGCTTCTATCTCCTTGACTGGATCATCGGTAAGAGATACTCGTATAGTCTCGCCAATGCCGTCGCAGAGAAGCGAACCTATACCAACTGCCGATTTGATAAGTCCCATACGCTCCGTGCCTGCCTCGGTAACTCCGAGATGCAGAGGATAACTGCACTTCTCAGCCGCGAGTCTGTATGAAGCTATCATCCTGTTTACATCAGAGGATTTGATAGAGATCACGATATCGTTGAAATCAAATCTTTCAAGAAGTGCTGCGTGTCCCATTGCGCTTTCCACAAGTGCCTCGGGAGTAGGTGAGCCGTACTTTGCGAGGAGCTCCTTTTCAAGCGAGCCAGAGTTCACACCTATACGGATAGGGATATTGCGTGAACGGCAGGCATCTGCTACTGCCTTTACTCTGTCCATGCTTCCGATGTTTCCCGGGTTTATCCTTATCTTGTCAACTCCTGCGGCAGCAGCTTCCAGTGCCAGCTTATAATCGAAATGTATATCAGCTACAAGGGGGATGCTTACAGCCTCCTTGATAGCAGGGATGAGCTTTACAGCCTCCATATTAGGGATAGCAGCACGAATTATCTCGCATCCTGCCTTTTCAAGTTCAACAGCCTGCTTTACGCTTCCTTCGATATCATCCGAACGGGCGTTGAGCATGGACTGTATGTATATATGTTCTCCGTCAAGGACACAGTCCCCGACTTTTACAGGTCTTACGTTTCTCATTTTTTAACTTCCTTTCTGTCTTTCAGGATAGGTTTACAGTGTAAGCTTCATACCGTCCGAAGAAACGGCAACTCCTTCAAATATGGTTTTCAGCTCATCGGTGAACTTCTCGGGTTCCTTTTCGGCAGGACTATAGTGAGTGAGCCACAGACGCTTAGCTTCCGCCTTTTTTGCAAGTTCACAGGCATCCTGCATCAGCATATGTCCCTTTTCCTCCATGGACTGCTTTTTCTCCTTATCGCCGTACATCCCTTCGCAGATAAAGAGGTCGGCATTTGCTGCGAACTCAACTATACTGTCCAGCGGTCTTGTATCGGTGGTATAGGTTATCTTAAGCGGTCCGCGCTGTTCACCTGTTACCTGTGCCTGAGTTATCTCCCGTCCGTCCTCCAGAACAACTGTCTCACCTGCATGAAGGAGCTTCCACTGCTGTACAGGTACTCCGAGAGCCTTTGCCTTCTGCGGATCAAACACGGGTTTACGGCTGAATTCAAGGCTGTAACCGATACATTCCGTGCTGTGCTGCAGCGGCAGCGTATTTACGGTAAGCATGGGATCTATTCTTTCGATGCGGAAGCTCTCAGCTTTTTCCGATGAAAGAGTATTCAGCCTGACTTCATAAGGCAGATATCCGCACACGGACATCAGCGACTTTACCGCTTCCACACAGCTTTCGGGAAGGTATATGTCCAGAGGTTCGGTGCGTGAACAGTTGCCGATGGAAAGGAGAAGTCCGGGAAGTCCGGTAACGTGGTCGGCGTGGTCATGGGTAATGAGCAGTGCTTCTATGCGGCTCATTTTCAGTCCGTGGACTCCCATTGCTACCTGAGTTCCCTCTCCGCAGTCAATAAGCAGAGCCTTACCGTTCTGCTCAACGTACAGGCTCGTAAGGAAGCGTTCCTTAAGGGGCAGCATCCCTCCTGTACCAAGTAAACAAATGTCAGCCATTTCAGCCTCCTGTGATAAGTCTTACGATGTCATTGTATGTCGCAAATATCATTATACCGAACAGAAGTATCATTCCTGCAAGATGCACATATCCCTCGTGCTCGGGTTTGACGGGTTTGCGGCGGATAAGCTCGATAAGGCAGAAGAGAAGACGTCCGCCGTCGAGTCCCGGTATGGGAAGAAGATTGAATATGCCGACGTTTATTGTGATGAGAGCAGCCATATATATAAGGTTGAAAATAGCGTCCTCAGTGGACTCGCTCTCCTGAGTGGACTCGTTTATTGCGGTAACTACACCGACCGGTCCAGAAACATCCTCTTTCTTGGCCTTGCCTGTGAGTATCTGTTTCAGGGACATTCCGACAATGTGTCCCATAGACTTGAAGATGTCACTTGCACAGCCTGTAACCGTCAGCGGATTCTTGTCTTTGGTGACGAGTCCGAAATCGAGAGTCTCGCCTGTCTGGTCATCGTGGAAAACAACGCCGTCAAGGGTAACTCTTTTGCCGTCGCGCTTTACAACAACCTCATGGACATCTCTGTCGGTTGTGGCAAACATGTAGTTAAGATCCAGTATACTGTATATTGCGGTTCCGTCCATTTTTACTATCTTATCGCCATGACGGAGTCCGGTTTCATAGCTCTGAGCGTAGTAGGTAACAGTATCGTCATCGTTGCGGACTCCGCTGAATCCCTTTATTACGGTAGTAGGAACAGCATCGAACATCGAAGACATTACAAGTAGAAGCAGAAATCCAAGTACGAAGTTCATGAAAGCGCCTGCCGCAAGTACGATCACTCTTTTCCACAGCTTTGCGTTGCGGAAGCCTCTTTCATCGTCTGTCTGAGCGTCCTCGCCCTCCATAGCGCAATAGCCTCCCACGGGAAGAGCGCGGAGAGAATACATAGTTTCGCCCTTTTTCTTCTGGATTATCTTTGGTCCCATTCCTATTGCAAATTCAAGAACTCTTATTCCGCTTAATTTTGCGCAGATAAAGTGTCCGAACTCGTGGACTGTGACGATAAGTCCGAATATGATAAGAGCTATCACAATACTCATATTCAATTATCCTTTCATTGAAAAAATGTTCAGCCGTCTGCACCGAATGTGTCAGATCAGCTTTCTGACATACTCTCTTGCTATCTTATCCGAGATGATAACGTCATCGTAGCTCTCTATCTCGGAGAATGCAAATTTGTCAAGTACCGATGAGACTATCTCACCTATCTGTATAAAGCTTATCTCGTCGTTGAGGAAGGCTTTTACCGCTTCTTCGTTAGCCGAGTTGATAAGGCAGGGGTAAGCTCCGCCGCGCTTTATCGCCTCTATTGCAGCACCAAGACACTTGAAGGTCTCTATATCGGGCTTGCCGAAGGTGAGAGTGCCGTAATCGGTGAGAGAGAGTGGCTTTGTGGGACACCTCATGCGGTCGGGGTAGAGCAGAGCGTACTGTATAGGTATCTTCATATCGGGAACGCCAAGCTGTGCGATTATTGAATAGTCGTTGTACTCGACTGCCGAGTGTACAACACTCTGACGGTGGACTACTATCTCTATTTGTTCGGGTTCAAGACCGAAAAGCCATTTTGCCTCGATGAATTCCAGTCCCTTGTTCATGAGCGTAGCAGAATCGATAGTTATCTTGTTGCCCATGTCCCAGTTGGGGTGCTTTAGGGCGTCCGCCTTTGTAACTCCTTTAAGCTGTTCGTAGCTGTAGCCGTAGAAAGGTCCGCCTGATGCAGTGAGTATTACCTTGTGGAGCTGTTCTCTGTCATTACCCTGCAAACACTGGAATATAGCCGAGTGTTCACTGTCAACGGGATAGATATTAACTCCCTTTTCCTCTGCAAGGGACATTACCAGCGAACCGCCTGCAACAAGTGTCTCCTTGTTTGCAAGGGCAACATCCTTTCCTGCCTTGATAGCAGTGAGAGTCGGAAGGAGTCCGACCATGCCGACTACAGAATTGAGCACGATATCATTCTCTTCAAGGGCAGCTATCTTGCAGAGTCCCTCCATTCCGCAGAGAACAGTAACAGCTGTATCTGCAAGGCGCTCTTTCAGCTCGGCGTACTTATCCTCGCTGAAAACTGCCACGTACTGCGGAGAATACTTTCTTGCCTGCTTTTCCAGCATATCGATACTGCTGTGAGCTGCAAGGGCAACGATATCCATATGGTGCTTTTCGCAGACTTCAAGAGCCTGAGTACCGATAGAACCAGTTGAACCGAGTATGGAAACTTTCTTATTCATAATCATTATTCCCCTTTACATAAGGATATTCATTATATCCGATTAAATGCGAAAGGGACTAACACGATGTCCTTGCACGTTTAGTCTCCTTTCAAAAATATTTATGTTTCATCCTATATTGAATGCCGAGATAAATGCGTAGAAAGTCGGAAGGACAAAAAGTACACTGTCAAAGCGGTCCATAAGTCCGCCGTGACCGGGCATTATCTTTCCGTAGTCCTTGAATCCTATCTGACGCTTTACCATTGATGCGGAAAGGTCTCCCACAGTACCAATAACAGCGCAGACTGCTCCTGTAACGAAGGCAAATAATGCATTGCCGACCGTAAAGCCGTCATGTACCGAAAAGGCAACAGCGTAGACTATCCCCGTAGTGAGGATTCCGCCGACAAGTCCCTCAACGGTCTTTTTAGGGCTTATTTCGGGGCAGAGCTTGTGTTTGCCAAGTGCAACACCAGAGAAATATGCGCCCGTATCAGCTATCCACGCTCCGCAGAGTCCCATAACGAGGTAGAAAAGTCCGCTCATTCTTTCAATGCGAACCATAGTCGTCATGGCATTGGGTACGAGTACCATTACAGCAAGCACGAAGAATACCTGTTCGTAGCGTATCTCCTTGTGCTTTCTCAGCCATGTTATAAAGATGACGAATGCACACAACAGCGTTACCCCAAAGGCACAGGTACTATAAGTGTGACAAGTCTGCCATGCCAGAAACTCATATTTCGGTATGACATTGTTGCCATCATATTCTATCTTAGTAAGAACGCCGTAAATGATCGGTATAGCAATACCGCAAGCCTCTGCCGCAAGAAGTATGGGCACGCACTTGTGGAGCTTCACCGCACGGAGAAGTTCGAAAAGCATAACTGCGATTATAGCCGCTACAGCAATAGGCAGAACGATAGTGTCATGGAAGTATAAAACCGCGGAAAGGAGCAGTACTCCGACTGCTCCCGATATGATACGTGTACGCATCAGACACCTCCGAAGCGGCGGTTTCTCTTTGCGTATTCTGCAAGAGCCTTATCCAGCTCGTCAGGAGTGAAATCAGGCCATAAAACGTCTGTATAGTAAAACTCCGCATAAGCGCACTGCCAGATAAGGAAATTCGATATTCTCTGCTCGCCGCTGGGACGGATAAGCAGATCCACATCAGGATATCCTGCTGTGTAGAGATTGTCGGATATGGACTGCTCGGTAATGTCCTCGGGCTTTATCTCGCCCTTTGCAGCCTTATCCGCAAGTATCTTTGCGGCATGCGTTATCTCGTCACGTCCGCCGTAGTTGACTGCCATAAGTATAGTCATCTCGTCGTATTCCGCAGAATCAGCTTCGAGTTTTTCCATCTTCTCACGGATATCGTCGGCAAAGGCAGTTTTATCCCCGAGGAATACCATACGTGTATTCTCGCTGAGGAAATTCCTAACATCTGCCAGATAGTCACGGAAAAGCTCCATGAGAGCACCGACCTCGTCAGCTGAACGCTTCCAGTTTTCAGTGGAGAAAGCATAGAAGCTGATAGTCTTTAGTCCGATATCCTTGCAGCGACGTACTATTGTCCTGAAATTCTTTGCACCTTCCCTGTGTCCTAATGAACGAGGAAGTCCGCGCTTCTTAGCCCATCTGCCGTTGCCGTCCATAATGAAGCCAACATGATCCGGGAGCTTATCGGGAAGGATTATCTCTTCTTTATCTTTTTTTCCAAATAATGCCATATCTCACCATTAAACTGTCATGATCTCTTTTTCCTTGTCAGCAACTGCCTTGTCGATATCGTCGCAGAAACCGTCTGTGAGCTTCTGGACCTTCTTCTCGCAGTCCTTAAGGTCGTCCTCAGTGATCTCGGAGTTCTTCTGCATCTTCTTCAGCTTATCCATTGTATCACGGCGGATAGAACGTACAGATACCTTGCTTTCCTCGCCGAGCTTCTTGATCTCCTTAGCAAGTTCCTTACGTCTGTCCTCTGTGAGCTGAGGGAAAGCAAGTCTGATTACGTTTCCGTCATTTGTTGGATTGATGCCGATATCTGAAGCCTGAATAGCCTTCTCGATGAGCTTCAGAGTGGACTTGTCCCATGGCTGGATAACGAGTATTCTTGCCTCTGAAACAGATACAGCTGCCATCTGGTTAACAGGTGTGGGAGAGCCATAGTAGTCTACCATTACCTTGTCAAGAACAGCAGGATTTGCTCTTCCTGCACGGATAGAAGCAAATTCGTTTCCGAGTGCGTTAAGACTTTTTGTCATTTTTTCCTTTGCGTGATCAATAGTTGCTTTCATTATAAAACATTCCTTTCCATTATATAAGTTATCGTTATTCCGAAACTACAGTACCTACGTTTTCGCCCATTACAGCATCGTAAATATTATCTGGGCGAGAGAGGTCGAATACCAGCATCTTCATGCCGTTATCCCTGCACATCGTAGCAGCAGTGCTGTCCATAACACCGAGCTCGTCGTTGAGTACCTGAGAGAAAGTGAGAGTATCGTACTTCTTTGCATCGGGATACTTATGAGGATCCTTGTCGTAAACGCCGTCCACAAGAGTAGCCTTGAGGAAGATATCAGCCTCTATCTCAACTGCACGGAGCGAAGCCGCTGTATCAGTAGAGAAGAAAGGATTACCTGTACCGCATCCGAAGATGACTACCCTGCCCTTGTTAAGATGCTTGACAGCCTTGTTGCGGATATAGGGTTCAGTGACCTGCTGCATAGTTATAGCAGTCTGAACTCTTACATTGCATCCGAGAGCTTCAAGGGAATCAGCTATAGCGAGAGCGTTCATAGCAGTAGCAAGCATACCGATGTGGTCTGCGCGAGTTCTGTCCATAGCGCCGCTTGAACGTCCGCGCCAGAAGTTTCCGCCTCCGCATACGATGCCTACCTGTACGCCTGCATCGACGCATTTCTTAACGCTCTTGCATATCTCGTTGATAACATCGAAGTTGAGACCTGTCTTGTTATCGCCTGCGAGAGCTTCTCCGCTTACTTTTAATAAGATCCTTTTGTATTTTGGTTCCATATTGCACCTCACAAATATATTACTGTATATATTTTACACTAAAAACGTGAATATGTAAAGTCCATTTTTGAAAAAAACTGTATTTTTTCATTTTTTTCTTAGTTTAACTTATAATAATAGTTAAAAACAAGGTGTAATACTCCTCCTTTGGCAACATGCACAAAAATGTTGAAAATTTATTGTTAGAAAAATTTTGCATTTTCTCTTGACTCAGCACCTCGTTTGTGCTATAATATAAAAGCTGACTGAGACAGACAGTCACAGAACAGCAAAAAACAATATACGGAGAGGTATCGAAGCGGTCATAACGAGGCGGTCTTGAAAACCGTTTGACTTAACGGTCACGTGGGTTCGAATCCCACCCTCTCCGCCAATTTTTTTATAATGAGTAAGCGAATTTTCTCTTGCTCGTCAGTTTGCGGATTTACCCAAGTGGTGAAGGGGCTCCCCTGCTAAGGGAGTAGGTCGGGAAACCGGCGCGAGAGTTCAAATCTCTCAATCCGCGCCAAGCAGAATAAAATTCTGCGTGCTACGGATGAAGTATTGCTTCATCCGTTTTTCGTATTTTATATTGTTAGGAGGAACTAATATGCAGATCGTTTTGTGTTCGCTTATCGGTTATCTTTTCGGTAACATCAACCCTGCATATATTATTTCCAGATGCCGCGGTTTCGACATCAGGGAACGCGGTTCGGGAAACGCAGGAGCTTCAAACGTGATGATGACCATGGGTAAAAAAGCAGGCGCCTTCACAGCTCTTTTCGACATCGCTAAAGCAGCGCTCGCATCTATAATCGCATTCCACCTTTTCCCGCACCTTAAGTACGCCAAGATCCTTTCAGGATCAATGTGCATACTCGGTCACATTTTTCCCGTACTTATGAAGTTCCACGGCGGAAAAGGTCTTGCCTGCCTTGCAGGTACTATAATCGCATTTGATCCGAAACTCTTCATCACTTTACTGCTGTTCGAGCTTATTATCGGACTTACACTCGACTATGTATGCGTTGTTCCCATGACCGGCTCCTTGATATTCACTACTATCTACGCTCTAAGTACAGGTGACGCAGTAGGAACTATTGCTCTTGCAGCTGTCTCTGTGATAATCTTCATCAAGCACATTGAGAACCTGAGACGAATACAGAACGGAACCGAAGCTCACATCAGCTTCCTATGGCATAAGGATCAGGAGATCGAGCGCATCAAACACAACGCCAACTAAAAAACTTCCGTATCACGGTAAATATACATTAATCATCAAAGGGATGCCTCACTGAGAAGCATCCCCTTTTTATATCTGTATTTCTTTTGTTCCGAAGTCAGGATCAGTACGGGAGCTTGAACTTGCCTATCTTCCACTCGCCGTCGCTTCCTACTATTACCGAAAATTCATTGTATTCAGTCCACGGAGCAGTTCCGTCAAGACCTGTACCATCATAGTTATTTGCAACAGTGAAGGTTATCTCGTCCCCTTCTTTTTTCACAACATCAGTAACCACAGAGTCAACGTAGAATATATTTCCGCCTCTCTGACCGTACTTCCAGTAAATATTTCCCTTGTACTCAACGAAGTAATCACGGTAGCCGTCATTATATCTGCTGTCAAATGTACTTTCGTATAACTTCATTATATCATCAATGCTTTTTATTCTTGGATCAGTAACCGGAACACCTAAAAAATTGCCGTTATCATCATAAGCCATCTCATACCTGAAGCCTGTATCATCCTCCGAAAATCCTAAGGGTAATTTTGAAACCTCAACATAATCACTGAAGTTATATCTGTATCCCCAGTAAAGTTCGCAAGCTTTCCCATAATAACTCTGCGCCTTCTCAATAAGAGCAGCATCCTCAGCGCTGACATTATTCTTTGTTGTCGGTTCTGCTTCTGCGGTGGAAGCTGCAGCCTCATCAGCTTCTGCTGCTTCACTTGCTGCCTTTGCGGCTTCTTCGGCTTCCTTGCGCTTCTGCTCTTCCTCGTATGCCTTCTGAGCTTCTGCTGCCACTGTCTCGATCTGCTGACGTATCTTTTCTTCATCCGAATCAAGCTTGGACTGCATCTCAGCTGCATTCGCTGTTGTCACCGTATCAGCAGTGTAAGTACCTGTACCTGTTGTAACTGTTACCCCAGATGTTGTAACTACGCCTGTTGCAGGCTGTACTACAGCATCGTCAGGAGAAGTACGCTTCATATTGTGAGCCACGTAAGCTCCTCCGCCTATACCGCCCACTACCAGCAGAGCAGCAGCTGGCATTCCTGCAAATCTTGTCAGTACAGGTCTTCTGTAGGTTTCAACTCCGTTAACGTTATCTTCACCCATATCTGCGGAAACGCCGTTCTTCATATTCTCAAGCTTCTTCTTACTCATAGCAAATATCCTCTCTCTCTCGGCATCTGTCATGACTCTTTTGCCCTCCGTCAGCCTTTCGATGTTTACATCTTCCGATTTATTGAGGAGATCTTTTAAATTATAGTTCTTCATATTGGTCCTCCTTACAGCGTAATACCGACCTGGGTAAGTTTTTCACCGAGTCTGCTCATCGCTCTCTTACAGCGCATACGTACTGCCGGCGCTTTCATCGAAAGCATTTCTGCAATCTCATTCGAGTTGCGGTCGAAATAGAATTTCTGTATTATAATAGTGGAATCAGGTTCGCCAAGCGCTTCTATCTCGCGCATGAGTATAGTCTGAACTTCCGCAGCATCCGAGTCCTTTTCGATATCGTTATCAGAGCTGATACCGAGCATTGCGTCCTCATCCCCTGAAATGCGGTTCTGATAAGTGGAAGTCCTGCGAAATGCATCCACTGCTGTACGTTTTGCGATAGTACCTATGTAACCTTTCATATCGCCGCTGTACTCTGCACTCGTATCATAGCTGAAATATATCTTCGCAAACACATCACTGACGCACTCCTCGATATCCTCACGGGAACCGCTGTTGTGAAGCTTGCTGTAGACTATCGTATATACATAGTCTCCGTACTCGTCAAACAATGCACGGTAGGCTTCGTCTTCAGACCGCCTGAATAATTCGCTGTATTCTGATCCTGTCATAAATGATCTCCTTTGAAAGTTGTTTTCCATGGATTTTTGCTTTCATACAATACATTCCGTCAAAACCTCGAAAGTGTCACACAAAATCACAAATTTTTTCCCGATTACGTATCCGCCCTTGATTTGTTAACTGCTTTGTGATATAATGTTCAATGTTCATTGCAATAAACTATAACAGACTGCAAAAGCAGTATCTGAAATAACATAAACAGGAGAACATCATGAAGACCAAAAAGCAAATGACAAAACCAAAGGTTTCAAGAACCGATCGCTGCTTCTATCTGCTGTCTTTTGCAGCACTTGCAGCCGTCCACCTGCTTCTGCTGATATTCATACATCGGAAAATACCCGTTCTGCTGGATTCTGACATGTCCAGCGAGATGATACTCGGTAATATACTCTGTGAGGAAGGAAGGATAATGACCGATTCGTGGTACTACTCCACGGAGCTGAGAGTGGTCAACACCCAACTCATCTACGCCCTATTCTTCAATTTCACGGATAACTGGCATACCGTCCGTATGGTATCCACATTCGTGCTGCACCTTATATTGTCATGCAGCACCTTTTTCCTATGCAGACAGGCAGGCTTCAAAAAATCAGCTCCTGCCGTTGCCTGCGGATTGCTGATACCATTTTCGCCTCAGTACTTCTTAATAATACTGATGGGATGCTACTACATACCGCACATTGCAGTTTCTTTCCTTACGGTCGGACTGCTGTTCCTGTACGGGAAAACAAAGAAAAAGCCGGTACGCTTAGCATCAGTTGCAGGCATCTCTGCTCTCGCCTTCGTTTCGTCCCTTGGCGGACTGAGACAGATAGTCGTTACCTATCTTCCGCTCATTATGGCGGTATTCATCATCTGCCTTTACCTGTTCTTCGCAAAGGGCTGGGAAAAAGTCAGAAAGTGCGTATACTTTCGCCATCTGATACTCTCGGCAATATCACTCCTCTTTGCAGGAATGGGCTACATTATTAATGTAAAGGTGCTTCTGGAACGCTACCACTTCAAAGAATGGGACGATATGCGTTTCACCTCATTCAATACAGAGCGCTTTGCAACTACAGTTTCCGATATGTTCGTGACTCTCGGCTACAAAGCTGAGATAGTCGGTGCATCCTCACTTGTTTCAAACGTTCTTTGCTTCGTTATAGCAGCACTGCTTACAGTCTTCATCTTCCAGGCGATACACCGTGCAGGTAAAGTAAGCACCGAATTCACACTGATAAGTGTTTTTTTCCTCTGCGGTATCGTTCTCCTCATCCTGATATTCTCCCTTACAGATATGGATTACACCGCAAGATACAATCTTCCCGTCATGGTGTTTGCGCCAGTTATACTTGCACTTGGTATACGTGAGGCGGACTTCGGAAAGGCTCCGAAGCAGACTTCCTCAGCAGTTGCTGCAATATGCATCGCCTCAGTTATCGGACTCGGCTTCATCAACATAAACAGCATGAGAACTCTCCGCCGCTGGTCGGGACTGGAGGACTGTGCAGCGGCAGTTACCGAACAGGGCTACACAAGCGGTTACGCCACCTTCTGGCACAGCAACAAGCTCACGGAGCTTTCCAATGGCAGGATCGATATGTACTCGTGGAAGGACGGCGGCAATGATGGTACACGATTCAAGGCTACAGGAAGCGTAAATTCACTTTTCCAGTGGCTCCAGAAGGTCTCACACACCGAAAAGACTCCTGAGGGTAAAGTCTTCCTGCTTATGAGCAGAAATGAAGTGCCTAACTGCATGTGGGGTGACAAGCTTGCAGATGAAGATATCATCTACAGCAACGAGCAGTACGTCATTTACGGCTACGAAAGCTATCAGGAAATGGTAAATCTTTTCGCTGACTTCGATTACGATATGGACAGCTCCGACTGGCTCATCAACGGCGAGCCAAAGAACGGAAAACGCATCCTCCACAAGGGCGGCATATCATACGGTCCCTATATCACTTTCTTCAAGGGCAGCTACGAAGTGACCGTCAAGGGCAAGGGACTCTCCCACGCAGACGTTACCCCTCGCAACAATGACCTTATGTACACTTTCCCATTTGAGGTGATAAGCTCCGATGACAGGGAAATAGTTCTTGATTTCACAAGTCAGGACAGTATCGACGGTTCGGAAATAGTCATAAGAAACACTTCCGACGAAGATATTTCTATCACAGATATAAGCATCAGATGGTGCGGCGAATAACAGACAAGGGACGCTTCCGCGATCGGAGGCGTCCCTTTTTAGCTTCAGATGGATATGTAAAGGTATTTCAAAGCCATTGCGTAAAGCTGCGGAGGCATACACTGCTCACTGACGAGAAGCTCCGCAAAATCAACTGCATCCTCGATATCCGCAGAAAAATCCATGATACTTGCAGTCCCGCCGCTATTATGATCCTCTATCTCAACTCCGTAAGTCTTTGATTCAGAACCATACCTCATCATCTGTCCCGACGTCACCCTGTAGGATACCTTGTTGCCGCCGTAGATCTCCATATAAACCGTCCTGCTGTTCACTGAACGTTCTCTTACATCAATATAACCAAACATCTTTTTGCTCCCTTCTTCTTACGGTTCTTTTTCCCGTACATATGTTAACATTATATCATATGTTCCTGTGCCTGTGAACGGGTATAAATTGTGAGTTACCGTAATATTATGAAGGAAGGAGTCGAACGATCAGTTTTTCTCAACTCCGTGCCTGATATAGTGGAACAGATACTGCTGAGCGATACCTGCGTTCTCTGAAAGATATTCAGGGAAGCCGTTAGGGTAGTATTCACCCAGAACACGCTTTATCCACACATCTATAGGGAATGCCTCTGTTCTGTGCATACCGAAAAGCAATATGCATTCCGCAACCTTTGGTCCGACGCCCTTGATAAGCTTAAGTTCTCTGCGTGCCTCCTCTATCGGGAGTGTACTTATTGCTGAAAGGTCAGTCTGACCACTCCCAACTCTCTTCGCTGCATCTTCAAGATACTTAGCGCGGAAGCCGCTCCTGAGATATGCAAGGGAATCTGCATTTTCCTGCGAAAGCTGTTCTGCATCGGGAAACATTCCGCCGTAATTGTCACACAGTCTGTCGATGATACCCTTTATACGGGGGATATTGTTATTCTGGGAAATAATAAAGGAAATAAGGCACTCCCAGCTGTTCTGCCTGAGAAGTCGGATGCCGCCTGCGAACTTGCAAGCCTCGGAAAGAGTTGCATCCTCAGAGAACATGCGTTTCAGTTCTGAGTAGTCCGTGTTGAAATCGAAGTAGTCCACCCATTTGTCCAGGAAATCCTCTTCGGAAATATTGTGGAAAATAAATTCACCTTCGCCGCACTTTGAAACAGTCAGCTCATCGTTGTAAAAACTTCCCTGATATGTACAAAGGTAGTCCGAATCAATCTTCTTCCAACGAAAAGCCTGTCCGCAGTCGAGAGTCTCATCCAAGTCGAAATCAGGAGTACTTACAAGAATGTCTCCGCCTTTGACTGTATAATCCATTTTACATCACCTCATGATATGTTGATTTTATAGTGCAAAATAATATTTGCATTTTTATATAATAGCGTAGAAAAGGCAATTTTATTTTACAGAATTCTTCGCCGTAAAATATAAATCGTACCATATACGCTTTTGCACTTGATTTTTCTATTAAATTATACTAAAATATAATTAGAAATACAAGTGCAAGGAATGATTATTTTCATGAATAAATGTAAATTTTTTGTTGCAGTTCTCGTTACTGCGATGTTCTTCTGCGGATGCTCAAACAAAGTAAGCTCCGACAACAGTACAGCTGAAGAAGTTCAGGAGATCACTGAAACTCCTACAGAAGAACCTGTTATAGAACCTGAACCAACTGAACCATCTACAGAACCAGAGGTAAAAATACCTGCCGACTCTGTTACCAAGCAGGACGGCGTGTACGTTTACGATAACGCTGCCCTGTTCACTGACGAAGAAAAGCAGCAGTTGACAGAAAAGCTGAAGTCCCTCTACAACGATCGTCTCATCAACGCTGCTGTAATAACTGCCGCCCACATCGGCGAGGATATCCCCTATTCATACACCGAAAAGGCTTACGATACTCTCTACGGCAGCCGCGGAAGCGGACTCGTTCTCCTTATCAACAACGATACGGATACGGACTGCCTTTACAAAACAGGCAGCTGCTCGAAGTTCATCTCCGATGAGACCGAAAAGAGCGAGTTCTATTGGGCTACAAAGGATATCGTCAGCGGACAGTTCTACAGCGCTGCAGACAGGATGATAAGTCTCGGCGAAAGGTGTCCCGAACATATTTTCGATAATCTCGGACTTTTCGAGAATGACATTATCACTGAGCTTGAAGGTAAGTTCAAGGAACTTAAGTCCGACGTTTCACTCCTTATCACAACCAATCAGACAAGCAGTTCCAATAAGGATATCTGTACAGACTATTACAAGCGCAAATATCCTGACGGTAAGGGCTATATGTTCATGATAGACACCGAATCCAAGACCATTACCCTCGTTACCGAGGAAAAAGAGTCCTCGGACGTAAAAAAAGCACTGGAAACAGCTTCCAAGTCCGCACAGAAGGGCGAATACAGAACAGCCGCCGAAGAGCTTCTGAAAGGCTTCTGAAACCACATATAACAACAAATCCATACAAAGAAAGGATGTATCATATATGAGCGAAATGGATTTTCTTATTGAAAACATTCAGCATCTTCCTGCCATAGTTGAAAGTGAAGAGTCCATACAGGATAAATTTGCCGCTACCTTTATCGAATTCATGGAGCTCTCTCATCTTTACGAGTCCGCCATCGAGATAGTTAAAACCTATCTCAACAATCTTGCAGGTGAATTCAACGTAAAGTTCCAGCGAAATCCTATCCACAACATCGAAAGCCGCCTTAAGTCCGCAGAATCCATAGTCGGAAAACTACAGAAAAAGGGACTTCCCATAACTCCAGATTCTGCAAGAAGAAACCTTCTGGACCTTGCAGGCATCAGAGTAACATGCTACTACATCAGCGACATCTACGCCATTGCGGATATGCTCCGCAGACGAGACGACTTCGAGATAATCAAGCAGAAGGACTACATTAAGAACCCAAAGCCAAGCGGCTACAGAAGTTACCACATGATAGTAAATGTACCCGTTCACCTGTCCACTCGCAAGCACTATGCTCCCGTGGAGATACAGATAAGGACTATCGCTATGGATTTCTGGGCAAGTCTAGAACACCAGCTGAAATACAAGACCTCCGCTGCTCTCACGCCCGAGATATCTGAGGAACTTCGTGACTGCGCCGAGAGGATAGCTGAGACCGATATTCAAATGCAGAAGCTGATGATGGAAATAAGTCAGCTCTGACCTCACGACAGAAAAAGATCCCGTAAGCGTTTATGCCTTCGGGATCTTGCTTTTTATTTCACTCCAAGCAATATCTTTGAACCGCTGAGTCCGAGTATCTTTGCCTCAGACTTTGTCATGAACATACCATTGTCGGTAGTTATAAGCTCAACACGTTCGTAGCCCTCTGATCTGAGTTTCTCCGCGAACTGTTCCATATCGCCATATCTGCCGTTTGACATTATATCGTGTATAACAAAGCATCCGCCCTTTTTCAGAACTCTGAGAGTTTCAAGAAGAAGCTTCTGCTTGTTCACTCCGTTGATATTATGGTAAACGTAGTTGCTTGTAACCGCATCGAAGTACTCGTCAGGAAAATCAAGCTTCACAGCATCGCCCTGTTCAAAGCTTACGTTATCAACGTCCTCTTCCTCAGCATTCTGTTCACAGAGTTCACGGTTAAAGGAAGCGCACTCCTTTCCCCATCTGTCGATTCCTATGAAGGTACCCTGTGGATTGCGCTTCGCACAAGCTATAGTCAGTGCACCGCTTCCGCAGCCTACATCAAGTCCCTTTCCGTCTTTCGGAAGATATACATACGATGCAACTCCGTCAACGATCTCTTTTGAAAGCTGGCGAGAGCCGTCGTAAGAGAACTTCTTGTGTGCCATTACGCTCCATGCCAGCGCAGCACCGCATGCGGCAGTACCGACTCCGGCAACAGCTATAGCCGCAGTTCTGATACGTGGATCGAGTTTCTTTCCGAATAAAGCGGTACCTGCGGTACAAGCAGCGAGAACTCCTGTTGCACAGCTAAGACCTGCGATCATGCCCTTAGGCACCCAGTTTTTGTAATTAGCAGCCATTCAGGTCACTCCTTTATGTTAGTATATTATAACTATATTATCATATCTACACCAATTTGTCAAGGCAATAAAAGACCATTCGACGTATCGGTACAAAAAGAAAAAGTCTCCGATTTCGGAGACTTCATACTCTGGAGGCGCCACCCAGATTTGAACTGGGGATCAGGGTGTTGCAGACCCACGCCTTACCACTTGGCTATAGCGCCGTCCATGGAGCGGATTACGAGGCTCGAACTCGCTACCTCCACCTTGGCAAGGTGGCGCTCTACCAGATGAGCTAAATCCGCATAGCGACCCCGAACAGACTCGAACTGTCGACCTCCTGCGTGACAGGCAGGCGTTCTAACCAACTGAACTACGAGGCCATGGTGGTGGGGACTACAGGGCTCGAACCTGTGACCCTCTGCTTGTAAGGCAGATGCTCTCCCAGCTGAGCTAAACCCCCACGCTTTTTTGTATCGTCGACTGACGACTTATATATTCTACCACAACTCAAAGAATTTGTCAAGGGTTTTTTTGAAATTTTTCAAAAAAATTTTTGTCCGCCGACTTTTCCCCTTTAATACGTTATTTTCGTCCCTCAGCACATATCCAGCTCGTACTATCTTTGGTGTGGATAGTCACATCAGTAAAACCTGCGTTCTCCAGCAGCTCCCTGAACTCCGCTCTTGTTGGATTATATAACGAATACTTGCGTATACCTTCAATGCTTTCCTCAGAAAGCTCTGCATCACCGTAAACGTCCGCAACGATTAGAAATACTCCCCCTTTGTTCAGAACACGATATACCTCGCGGAGGTTTTCCTGCGGATCAGGCCAGAAATAAAAGCTCTCCACTGTGATTATCCTGTCGAAACTATTATCTGTAAAAGGAAGTGACTCAACAGATGCTTCAACCACATTCATCTTACCTGATGCAATATCATCACTGTTGTTCTTTCTGCTCAGCTCCACGGATACAGTCGAATAGTCCGCTCCCGTAAGGTGTCCGGAAGTTATCTTCTCAGCCATACGGTGCAGTGTAGCTCCTCCTCCGCAGCCGATATCAAGTACTCTTTCGCTGCCTGTGAAGGTAAAGTTCTTCAGCGCCCAGCCCGTCACTTCATAGTGGGAATCATTCATACGTGTAAGCATTTCAAAACCTGCGCTTCCGTGAGGCTTTGCAGGATTGCCCATTTCGGTTATTGATCTTTCGCTCATTGTTACCACTCCTAAATACATTCTGATTATATTATATCACTCTAAAAAATTTTTGCAACTTTTTTCGATCAGGTACTTGACAAAGCTAATTAAACGTGTATAATATAATTAAACATGTTTAGTTTGGAGGTGTTTACTTTGAAAAGAGATATCAACCGCACCCGTTCCGAAATACTGTCTGCAACTGCAAGACTTATGACCTCCGCAGCGGATCCTTCCGAGGTCACTTCACGGCGTATTGCTGCCGAAGCTCATGTCAACCTTGCCATGATAAACTACTGTTTCGGTTCAAGAGAAGCTCTCCTTGCAGAGGTTTTTTCAGGTGTAATGCAGAAAGCAATGCAATGCGACAGCCATTTGAATGAACTACTGAAATCCGATATCCCTCCGAAGGAAAAAATTATAGAGGTACATATCACTATGATGCGCCTAATGCTGGAAAATATGAACTACTCCCGAGCAATAACGAAGTACATTCTACTCGAAAGAGACATGATACACGGCATGGAGAGTCTGCCCCTTGTAATGGCACATTTCAGCGGAAGCTGCACCGAAGAAGAATGCAGGATGATAACCTTCAGCCTCACAAGCAGCAATGAACTTGCTGTACTGAAAAGCGAAGAATTAAAAATCCACTGTGGCATCGATCTTACAGACAGTGATGTACTGCGGAAATTCGTAACCGATAACGAGAACAGATATTTACCGTAATAAAGGAGGAAAATATGGAAAACAAAGCACTTCTCGTCATTGATATGCAGAATGACTATCTCTGGGAACAGAGGAAGAATATGTTCAGCTACAACACTTCGCAGCTTGTAAGCGAAGTTAACAAGACAATCAAGGAGCATAAAGAAAAGGGATTCGACATAATCTATGTGGTTCAACTTTTCCCTAATATCATAACCAACAGATGGATAATAGGTTTTTCCATAAAAGGCACCGAAGGTGCCGAGCTTTATGACGGCATGGACCTTGTCAACGATACAGTTGTCGAGAAAAATCTCCCCGACACCTTCACTTCTTCACAGTTCAAAAAGCTTTTCGCAGAGAAAAAATACAAGGAGCTCCACCTTTGCGGTCTTGACGAATGCGGATGCGTTGGCGCTACCGCAAAAGGTGCCGTAAAGGCAGGTTGCAGGACTGTACTGATCTCCGCTGCTACAGGTTCACGTTTTCCTGCTTCAAAGCAGGAAAAAACGAAGAGCACTCTCACTGCTCTCGGAGTTATATACGAATAAACAGCGCCCCCGACACGGATCTGACCGCATCGGGGGCTTTATCATTCAGTAAGAAAGTATTATTCAGCTGTAACAGGCAGGTCTTCAAGAGTGTAGACACCTGCATCTACCTTCTGTAATGTAAGGGAATCAAGTGGAGTTACACCGTCGCCTCTGTTATAGACGTCCGCATTGATGAGTCCCTGAGTATCGATAGGGAATTTTTTGCTGTTTGCGATGTACTGGAGTATGAGCAGTGCATCTGAGAGATTTACGTTGCCGTCGCAGTTAGCGTCGCCGTAAACAACTTTCTCAAGAGCATCTGTAGGTGCTTCAGTAGCGGGCTCTGTAGGAGGTTCTGTAGGCTCGGGTAGTGCTGCAGCAAATACAACGTACTGCATTACACCTGAACTCTGTCCGTTTGTTCCGAGCTTTATCTTCTCCCCTGCACTTATATTCTTGCTGTACAGGTCGAACTGCTTCTGATCGGTCGCATCTGTTATTCCCACTGTCTCGCCTGTCTTTGTGTAGCCTGACATCCATGAAGGAAGTGCTGCCACACGGCTGTCCAGTGCAATGTAAACTGTGGAATCCTTCTTTGCCTCCAGTGAAGCAAGGTCCGCATCGTAGTTCTTGGAATCACATGCGGTAAGCACTCTCTCGCTGCCTTCAAGGGATGAAGGAAGTGCAGTAATAAGGAAATCACGGTCTGTGAAAGCCTTTGAACCGACCTTTGTATCCTTTTCAATGCTCCATAAAACGCCATTTGATGAGAGAACATTCTCAACTGCCACGGAAGCTATAGTGTCCGAGCCGTAAACCGTAACAGGTCCCTGAGGCTGAGTAGGTGCCTGAGTTGAAGGCTGTTCGGGCTGCTGTGACGCTGTACCCTTGTTGTAGACCTTTGTCTGCATTGCACCAGCAAAGTTCATGACCTCGCTCTTTGCACTGTCAGGAGTCTGTGCAGTATAGCTGTACATGTTAAGGTCGAAGTTATCGTAAGCATCTCCGCCTGATTTCAGGTTAGCTATGGATGCCGCTGCATTTCTGCTGTTCACTATACTGTATGCAAGTCCGCTTCCCATATTGCAGCCCTCAAATTTATCGTTGTATGATTTGATAGTGCCTGAGTAAGCATCGCTGCCCATATTAACTGCATCCAGAGGGAGATATGTGTTCTCGAAGTAGTTAGCCTCTGAGAATATCTTTGAGTTGTATGAAGCGCCGATTCCGTACTGCTTGTTATCGCTGAAATAGTTGTTATAGCAGTGGATGTGAGCGTTTCTTGCACGAGGATTTCTCGACTCGGTGCTCTTGAACCAGTTGTGGTGATAGGTAATCCAGTCCTGGAACTGACTCGGACCGCCGCCTACCAGTGAGGTCTTATGGCAGTTGTTGAACACGTTGTAGGAAACTGTGATGTTCTCGGACCACTTGATATCAACTGAGCCGTCGCCGTCTGCCTTGTCAGCGTCAACAGTGCCGTTTCCTGCAAACTGGTTGTAGCCCTTGTCGATAGTATTATTGTGTACCCACATGTAAGAGGACTTGCTGTCCGATGAACCTGTCATTGAGATGCCGTCATCTGGGTACTGCCCGAGGCGTAGGTTCCTTACCTCACATCCTGTGGAGCGCTTCATCTCGAATCCCCACTTGTCCAGTGCCGCATCAGCACCGATACCCTCGATAGTTACGTTCTCGGCATTCTGGAGGTACAGCATACTCGAACCGTCATTCTGTTTGCCGTCATTAGCCTTAGCACCTGAAGGTACTCCCACCTTGCCGATAAAGCGGAATACGACATTCTTTGGCTTTGCGCTGTAGAATATGTTGTAAAGGCCTGTCTTTCCTCCGTAGGAAATAGAGTCCTTGTTGCTGTCTGTAACATAAATAACTTCAACGCCCTGTTTCAGTGTACCGTCATTGTTGTAAGCACCTACAGAACGGTCGTTATTGCCATGAGCGTAGCCGCTGCGGTCGAATGTCATCGGCTGAACGTCTGCCATTGCTTTGCCCTTTGAGCCTTCAATAAGGAGAGTGTATGTCTCACTGTTATTCAGTCCCACGATATCAACACGGTTTCCGCGTATAAGCTGCGAATCGACCTGTGTGAACTGGTTCTTGCCCTTTACAGAATAGGATACCTTAACGTTATCGCCGATAGCCGAGCTGTCCCACTCTGCTGCTGCACTTTCAAACCAGCCGCTGCAATAGGTTATTGCACCATCTGACGCAGGTACATTCTGCGGTTCCTGCTGACCTTGCTGCGGCTGCTGAGACTGAGCTGATGCATTGAGATAAGACGGAGTCCAGTTCTTCATGTAGTTGACAAGCTTGATGCCTGCCGCATCGGACTCGGAAATAATGTGTCCCTTTCTCTTGGATGTATCAACAGCCTTGCCGTCCTTTGTCTTGGTACCGCTCTCCTTGAACCCCGAAACGTTCTCGGGCTGTACTCCGCTCATTGAGATCCAGCCTGCCTCGTTTATGAGGTTCGCACTATCAAGAGTGGTATTCACGAACATTACCTTTGCGGTATCTCTCCACGGTCTGCCGAAGTAGCCTGTAGAGACCTTAAGCTGCGGATTTGCAGTAACATTGCAGTTATAGAAAAGGTAGCCCGTATCATCGTTGTTATCATCTCTTGCAGCGGTTATGTAACCGCCTGTAGTTCCCGAGCTGTAACCCTTCCAGCGAAGTTCACAGCTATCAAATACAACTGAACCGTCGCCGAATATATAGTCGGTCTGTCCCTCTATCTGACAGTTCTTGTAATATTCGGGAGAACCGCCTGTATAAAGCGTATCCTGACTGCTGAGGAATGAGCAGTTAAGGAACTCGCAGTATGCAGCATCCGCAGAGAAAGCTGCCGCACGTTCCGTGTATGCCTTGGACTGAACGTCCGCACCTGTATTTCTTGCAACTGTCAGAGTCTCGCCTGTAGCCTCAACACCGTCTGCAAGTTCCTCCTGAGTGATGTACCTGTTGAAGGAGTTCTCGAAGGTAATATTCTCAGCCTTGAAATTAGTAGCCTTCGGCCAGAGCTGTACTGTAGCGCCCCAGCGGTAGTTTGCAATATTCTTCGCAGACTTTGATGCAGCTGCATTTTTATCATAATAGCCCTTTGCGTTGGCACTGTAGTACTTATATCCTATACCGTAATACCATGTAAGGGTAACTTTCTCATTCGGCGAATCATTGACAAATGACACGTAAGGTGTCTGTACCACGACCTGTTCACGGTAAGTGCCCGGAGCGATGTGGATAGTAACTCGGTCTGATTCTGACGAAGGTGAGAGTGATGCTGCTTTGTCAACTGCTGCCTGGACCGTTGAAAAGCTTCCGTTTCTTCCTGTATAGCCCACATACAGGTCTGTACCTGCCGCATCCGCACTGATCTGAGGGAAGAACAATGCCTGAGACATCAGCATTGTAGCAGAAGCCATAACAGATACAGCCGTGAGGGACGGTTTTCTGTTCTTTCTTAACATTAGTCTTAACTCCTTTTTCATTGATTCCGAATCTGTTCGGTCGCCTGATATAATGATCAGTATTTACCATATATGTAAATTATAGCACAAATCATGAGCATTGTAAATGATTTTTTATACTTTCAAACTGATTTTTTGTACAATCAGCACTTACAATTTTCAATGCTTTTGATCAGATTGACAATTCAAGCTCTATATTTTATAATATATATAACGATCATAAGGAGGAAATAGCTATGGACCGATTCATTTACCGTGGGACCGAAAAGCTGCGATGCGGCTATACTACAGGTACCTGCGCCGCTGCTGCTGCAAAAGCTGCTGCTGAAATGCTGCTGACACAGCATAAGGTCACTTCCTCCGCACTTGTAACGCCCTCGGGAGTAAGTCTGCTGCTTGAGGTTCATGAGCAGTCATTCAACTCCGAACGTGCCTCCTGCTGTATTGTCAAAGACAGCGGCGACGATCCAGATATAACAAACGGCATACGTGTATTCGCAGTGGTGGAGAAGTCGGAAAGCGGTGTAACTATCCTCGGCGGAAAAGGCATAGGGAGAGTCACAAAAAAAGGACTCGACCAGCCTGTGGGCGAAGCTGCGATAAACTCCATACCCAGACGTATGATAACCGAAGCCGTCCGTGAAATGGCTGAAATGTACGAATACTGCGGCGGTTTCACAGTTACAGTTTCCGTACCCGATGGTGAAAAGCTCGCCGCAAATACATTCAATCCACGAATGGGTATAGTTGGTGGTATATCCATAATCGGTACAACCGGGATAGTTGAACCTATGAGCAATTCCGCTATCATTGAAACTATCCGCACTGAAGCAAATATGCGCCGTGCCGATGGAATGACTACTCTCATCCTCTCAGTAGGCAACTACAGCGACGACTTCATAAGAACTCATGCTCCATACCTCTCGGACAAAGCTGTAACCTGCAGCAATTTCATCGGTGAAGCCATTGATATCGGCGTATCCATGGAATTTGAGAACATCCTCCTCATCGGACACATAGGCAAGCTTGTGAAGCTTGGTTCGGGCATAATGAACACTCACTCCGTGTACGCTGACGGACGTATGGAAACTCTTATCGCTTGCGGTGCGCTGGCTGGTGCTGACACTGAAACGCTCCGACGTATTGCGGACTGCGTAACTGCGGATTCCGCCATTGATATACTTGTAGAAAAAGATATGGCTGTGTCAACTCTTGAAGTCCTCATCCGCAGGATAGACCATTACCTGAAATGCAGGGTAAAAGACAAGTCCCGCATCGGCGCAGTTGTTTTCTCGTTCAAGAACAGCGTACTGCTGAAAACAGAGGATGCGGACGATATCATCAACACACTCACGGAGGGATAATATGATACATTTTGTAGGGGCAGGCTGCGGCGCTGCCGACCTGATAACTCTCAGAGGGAAAAAACTGATTGAAAAGGCAGATGTCATCATCTATGCAGGTTCGCTTGTAAATCCAGAACTTCTGAACTATGCACGTTCCGAATGCCGTATTTACAACAGCGCTGAAATGACTCTCGATCAGGTTATAGAGGTTATGAAAAACGCCGAGGAAAACGGATCCGATACTGTCCGTCTGCATACCGGTGATCCCAGTATCTACGGCGCTGTCCGTGAGCAGTTCGACCGTCTTGACGAACTCGGGATAGACTACGATATCTGTCCCGGAGTAAGCTCATTCTGCGGCGCTGCGGCTGCACTTCATGCGGAGTACACACTTCCGGATGTGTCCCAGACCGTGATCCTCACACGTATGTCGGGACGTACAAAAGTCCCCGAAAATGAGAGCATCAAATCCCTTGCAGCGCACAGGGCAACTATGGTGCTGTTTCTTAGTGCAGGCATGCTTGAAAAGCTTTCAAATCAGCTCATCGAAGGCGGATACAGTCCCGAAACTCCTGCGGCGATAGTCTACAAAGCCACATGGGCAGATGAGAAGGTCTGCCGCTGTACAGTGGATACTCTCTCCGAGACAGCAGAAAAGAACGGCATTACCAAAACAGCGCTGATAACAGTCGGTAACTTTCTCGGGGACGATTACTCACTTTCAAAGCTCTACGATCCATCCTTCACTACCGAATTCAGAAAGGCTGAAACAGAATGAATATCGCCCTCATCTCACTGACCGAAAAGGGACGTATACTCTCTGAAAAGCTTGCGGAGCTTTCCCACGGTCCCACGGTCACACGTTACTGCTTCCACTCCCATACGGACGAAAATGCAGTCCCGTTCACGGACCTTTCTGCACTTACCGCAGATCTGTTTTCCGCCTGTGACGCACTGGTTTTCGTATGTGCCTGCGGAATTGCCGTAAGGGTAATTGCTCCACACATACGCTCCAAGACTGAAGATCCTGCGGTTATCGTCATCCCCGACAGTGGAAGCCACGTTATCCCCATACTTTCGGGACACATAGGCGGTGCAAATGCACTTTCAAAACAGCTCGCCGCACTTATCGGTTCGGAAGCCGTTATCACCACCTCCACAGACACAGGCGGACTTTTCTCCCCCGACTCTTTCGCAAAGGCGAATGGTCTTACCATTACCGATATGTCCGCTGCAAAACGCATTGCCGCACTAATTACAGACGGCAAAAAAGTCGGCTTCTGCTGTGAATACCCTCACGGTAAACTGCCTGAGGGACTTACACTCGATAAAGACTGTCCCCACGGCATCTACATCGGAAAGAACATTAAATCCACTCCATTTGATGATACTCTGCGGCTGATACCCCGTGATGTAATACTCGGTATAGGATGCAGAAAAAGCACTCCATTCGATGCCATAAAAAGCGCCGTTCTTCAAGTGCTTGCATCCGCTGATATCCCTGTGGAACGCCTGTATGCCGCCGCTTCTGCCGACCTAAAAAAGAACGAGGAAGGACTCCTTCAGTTCTGCGAAAAATATTCACTGCCCCTTTACACCTATGCCGCTGAGGAACTTATGTCCGCAGAGGGCGAGTTCACAGCATCAGAGTTCGTAAGGAGCGTTACAGGTGCGGACAACGTTTGCGAGCGGAGTGCAGTTCTGTGCAGCGGAGGTAAACTTATAGTACGAAAACAAGCTTTGAACGGTGTGACCGTTGCCGCCGCTGAAAGACCGGTCAGTATCGACTTTGAAAGGAGCGTTTTATGAAGCTGTATATCGTCGGATTTGGCTGCGGAAGCCGTGAAGGTATGACTCTCGAAGCGGAACGTGCCATTCTCGGAAGTGATCTCATTATCGGCTATACCGCCTACACCGAGATCGTGTCCCGTTTCTTTCCCGAAAAGCCTTGTCTCTCCACTGGAATGCGTCAGGAGAAAGACAGAGTCGCACTTGCGCTGGAAAAGGCTCAGACTCAGAACGTCGCACTCGTTTGCAGCGGAGATCCTCAGCTTTATGGTATGGCTGCACTTGTTATGGAAATGGGAAAGGATATTCCCGACGTTGAAATAGTACCTGTTGCAGGCGTTACAGCAGCTTTCAGCGGTGCTTCACTTCTTGGAGCTCCCCTCACCCATGACCTTGCGATAATCAGCCTTTCGGACCTGCTCACACCTATGGAGAAGATAGTCAAACGCCTTAGATGCGCCGCTGAAGCGGATTTCATTATCGCACTATACAATCCCTCATCAAAAAAGCGTTCAGATTACCTGATGAAAGCCTGCGATATAGTCCTCGAATACAGGGACATCTCCACAGTATGCGGATATGTCCGAAACATCGGCAGAGATGGACAGGAAAGCAGGATACTTACTCTCGCTGAGCTGAGAAAGACAGCAGTTGACATGTTCACAACCGTAATTATCGGCAACTCCGAGACTAAAATAGTCGGCGGCAGAATGGTCACTCCCAGAGGTTACCGAAATGTTTAAGCTCATCATATTCGCTGGCACTACAGAGGGACGACGTCTTGCGGAATTCTGCAAGGATAACAGCATTGCCGCAGATGTTTCCGTGGCGACAGAATACGGTGCAAAGCTTCTTCCCGATGTTGGCAGAGTACTCATCGGCAGGGCGGACAGCTCGGATATGAGTTACATATTGGCTGAGGGACATTACTCCCTTGCAGTGGATGCAACTCATCCCTATGCAAGAGAAGCTACCGAAAATATATGCGCTGCCTGTCATTCCACGGGAGTTAGATACGTCCGACTGCTGAGGCAGTCCTCGGAAATAAAGGGAATGACTGCTGAGAGCATCGCGGAGATAGTTGAACTGCTGAACAGTACTAAAGGCAACATACTCAGCACCCTTGGAAGCAAGTCCTTTTCATCACTATCCGAAATAAATGAACGCTTTGAACGTGTCTGGCTGAGAGTACTTCCATCGGATAGTATTGCTGAGGAATGTCACTTACTCGGATTCGATACAAACAAGCTGATATGTGAGAAAGGTCCATTTTCAACTGAACAGAATGTGGAACATATAAAGCTAAGCGGTGCGGATTGGCTTATCACCAAGGAGAGCGGTCCCGAAGGCGGATATCCTCAGAAGTTAGCCGCAGCTGAACTTTGCAGCATAAAGACAGTGACTCTGCTTCGTCCGAAAGAAAAGGGACTCAGCTTCGATGAAGTTGCAGAATTGATACTCAGTGAAAAGGAGAAAACAAAGTGAAAGTATACGTAATAGGTACAGGCATGAACGGTGAAAGCACTCTCACCCATGAAGCTGCTGCTGCAATTGCCGATTCAGAAGTCATAATCGGTGCTGAACGTATGACTGCCCCTTATCTGAGCAGTGGAAAAACCGTTCTCACTACCTACAAGCCTGCCGAAATAGCTGATTACCTGAATTGCAGCACTGCATCCTCTGCGGCTGTTCTCCTTTCGGGAGACACCGGCTTTTTCAGTGCCGCCAAGAAACTACTTCCCCTGCTTGAAAATCACGATGTGAAAACTCTCTGCGGTATCTCATCGGCTGCATATCTGTGCTCACTTACAGGTCACTCCTACGAGGATATGCGTTTCATCTCTCTCCACGGAAGAAGCGCTAATATAGCTATAAACGTCCGCATGAACAGGTACTGTTTCTTCCTTCTCGGAGGAGAGATGACAGTAGGTGAACTGTGTTCACGTCTTTGCAGCTATAATCTCGGAGGAGTACGTATCTTTATCGGTGAGGATATGGGTTCGGACAGCGAAAAGATAACGGAAGGTATTGCTTCGGACTTCACTTCCTACGAAAACGTCAGTCTCTGCTCTTTGATCGTGGAGAATCCCGACTGCATAAAATTCATTCCCTCGTCCATGTCCGACAGTTCATTTATCCGCGGTAACGTACCTATGACAAAGGCTATCGTAAGAGGTTCAGCAGTCTCTTCACTTGAGATAGAAAGAGACTCGGTATGCTGGGATATCGGCTGCGGTACAGGTTCCGTATCCGTTGAAATGGCTTTCAGATGCCCGGCAGGGACTGTCTACGCCTTTGACAAATCAGCTGAGGCTGCGGAACTCACACAACAGAACAGCATGAACCATTCCTGCGATAATATAACAGTCCGTGAGGGTGTGTGTCCCGATTTACTTGAAGATGCTTCTGCTCCCGATAAGGTTTTCATAGGAGGTTCTTCGGGTAATATGCTGAATATTTTCCGCTGTGCGACCAACAAGGGCTCTTCTCCCGATATTGCAGTTACAGCTGTATCCCTTGAAACACTGGAACAGGCATGCAGATGCTTTGAAGCATTCTTTTACATCTACACAGTAACTCAGATAGCTGTTACCGATACACGGAAAGTCGGAAACCACACAATGCTTACATCTCAGAATCCCGTATTCCTAATAAGGGGGCGCAAGTCATGAAACGTGTAATAATAGGCGGAACAGGCAGCGGATGCGGTAAGACTACAGTTACCTGTGCGATACTCTCAGCACTGAAAAAGAGGAAAGTGTCCGTATCGTCCTTCAAGTGCGGTCCCGACTACATCGATCCAATGTTTCACAGACGACTTCTTGGTGCGGACTCCCACAATCTAGACAGCTTCTTCTGCGATAAAGATACAATTTGCTCACTTCTCGAGCGCTACGGCAGTTCATCCGATATCGCCGTAATTGAGGGCGTTATGGGTTATTATGACGGCAGCAGCGGTTCAGCACATTCGGTCTCGCTTATGACCGATACCCTTGCGGTAATCACTGTTAACTGCAAGGGCATGAGCGACTCGATAGGCGCTGTGATGAATGGATTTCTCACCTATCACAGTCCGAATAATATCGCAGGATTCATCTTCAACATGCTTCCCGAAAAGCTCATCCCCTTTGCAAAGGAATTGTGTGCGGAACTGGATACGGAATACTTCGGATGCCTGCCCAAAAACACTTTTACTATCGAAAGCCGTCACCTCGGACTTGTAACCGCTGACGAGATAGCCGATATCGATACTCAACTTCACGAACTCGGCGTACTTGCGGAAAAGTACATCCTGCTGGACAAGCTCCTTGCACTTCCCGAAAGACCTGTTCCACAGTATAAATCTTACACAGTCAGTCCTGTGAATAGCGCTCCCGTGATAGCTGTTGCAAAGGATGCAGCATTCTGTTTCCAGTACCCCGAAAACCTTGATATCCTCACAGATATGGGATGTGAGCTTCGGTTCTTCTCCCCTCTTTCCGATCAGACTATCCCAACTGCTGACGGTATCATCATCTGCGGAGGCTACCCCGAGCTCTACGCAGATAAGCTTGAGAAGAATTCGGTTATGAGGTTTGAACTGTATATGCTGCTTAACGATGGGATACCATTCATTGCGGAATGCGGAGGTTTCATGTACCTCCATGACGCTATCGAAAACTCAGCAGGTACCGCTTACTCTATGGTAGGATATTTCGACGGCAAGGCTTTCCCGAGAGAACGCCTTACACGTTTCGGCTATGTAACTATGACTGCACACGAGGACACAGTTCTATGTTCCGAAGGCGGAAGTATAAAAGCGCATGAGTTCCACTACTGGGACAGCTCTAACTGCGGAAACAGTTTCACTGCCGTAAAAAACAACGGAACAAAAAGGGAATGCGGTCACAGCGACATGCACTGTTATGCAGGCTTTCCACACCTGTATTTTCCGTCAGATATCGAAATACCTCGTAGGTTCGTACAGGCTTGCATCGACTACCGAAACAAAAAGGAGAAAAAATGAGGATATTTTTCATTCGCCACGGTCTGACCTCGGGTAACATGGAAGACCGTTATATCGGTTCAACGGACGAATCTCTCTGTCCAGACGGTATTGTAGCTCTCAGGGAGCTTTCCTGTCCCGACAGCGATATAGTTGTATGCAGTCCCATGAAAAGGTGCATACAGACTGCCGATATACTCTATCCCAATGCGAAAAAAGTCATCTGCAAGGACTTTCGTGAGTGCGATTTTGGCGACTTCGAGGGAAGAAATTACCGTGAACTCAGCGGCAATGACTACTATCAGAAATGGATAGACAGCGGCGGAACCCTCCCATTTCCTAATGGTGAATCTCCCGAGGATTTCCGCAGTCGTACTGTTGCCGCTTTTGAGAGTATAGTGTCCCGATATGCTCACTGTGATACTCTCGCATTCGTGGTACACGGGGGTACTATCATGGCTGTAATGGACAGATTTTCCTTTCCCCACAGGGACTATTTCGACTGGCACATCAAAAACGGAGAGCTGCTGACATGTGAATTCGACAGCTCTCAAATCACACTAACGGAGTAATTATGAAATACCTTATCCCCTCTCTTCCACTCATTATCGGAGCAGTTGCCGACCTCATAATCGGCGATCCGTATAACTTTCCACGCCCTATAAAGGCTGTCGGAAAGCTGATATCCTTCATGGAGAAAGCAGTGCGTAAGCACTTCCGTGACCTGCGCAAGGGCGGCATCTTCCTTACGATTGTTGTATGCTTTATCCCTGCGTCGATCACTGCTCTTCTGCTCTTTGTCTGCTACAGACTCAGCACCATTCTCGGTGTTGCGGCGGAGAGCGTCATATGCTGTTATATGCTTGCCGCAAGGTGTCTCTGCAAGGAGAGTATGAAGGTATTCCGTGCTGCCGAAAAAAACGACACCGAAGCCGCAAGGCAGGCTGTCTCTATGATAGTTGGCAGAGATACATCAGTCCTTGACCATGAAGGCATCATCCGTGCCGCAGTTGAGACAGTTGCGGAAAATACATCCGACGGCGTAACTGCTCCTATCTTCTATATGGCATTAGGCGGCGGAGTTCTCGGGATGCTCTATAAATCAGTAAATACTATGGATTCTATGATAGGCTACAAGAACGATGACTACATAGACCTCGGACGTACTGCCGCAAAACTTGATGATGTACTGAACTTCATCCCCTCTCGTCTTACCGCACTCCTTATGGCTGTTGTAGCTTCACCTCTCGGCATGGACAGCAGGAACGCTTTCAGGATATGGAAAAGGGACAGACTTAATCATGCAAGTCCGAACTCAGCACAGACTGAATCTGCCTGTGCAGGTGCATTGCATCTGCGTCTTGCAGGGGATGCGGTGTATTTTGGCAAGGTCCATAAAAAGCCATATATCGGGGACAATGACCGTCATATAGAAGCCGCTGACATACGCCGTGCCAACAGACTGATGTACGGTTCATCGGCAATTATGCTACTGCTGGCAGTTATTTTCAGGACAATTCTTTTCGGAGTGATACTATGATACAGGAACACGGCGGAAATATATACGGATACGGCGATATCCTCGACTTTTCGTCCAATATAAACCCACTTGGACCACCTGAGTCAGTCAGAGCGGCTTACCTCGCATCAGCTGAAACAATGGACCGCTATCCCGACTCATCATGCACCGAACTTCGCTCAAAACTGTCAATGCACTTCGGTCTGCCTGCGGAGAACATAGTACGCGGAAATGGTGCAGCGGACCTTATATACAGGGCAGTCCATGCACTGAGACCGAAATCTGCACTGTTATGCCGTCCCTGCTTCGGCGAGTACGAAAAAGCGCTTGCGGAAACAGACTGTAATATTTCCGAATACTTTCTCCGAGAATCCGAAGGGTTCATTTTGGATGAGGACTTTCTGAGTGCTGTCAGCAAAGGATATGACATTGTGATACTTTGTTCACCAAATAATCCCACGGGAAGGCTGATCCCTCCGCACATACTGGAAACAACTGCGGAAATATGCAGGGATAACGGTACTGTTCTTATCTGCGATGAGTGCTTCATGGGCTTCACGGGATTGGCTTCCACACACAGTCTTACAAATTTTATGAACGATAACTGCATCGTTCTCGGAGCATTCACAAAGCTCTACGCTATGGCAGGACTGCGGCTCGGGTACATGCTCTGCGGAAATACAGCTATAGCAGAAAAGATCACAGAAAGCGGTCAGTACTGGAGTGTTTCCTCCCCTGCACAGGCTGCCGGTATCGCGGCACTGGACGAGTCGGACTACGTTGAACGAACCATTGAACTTATACGCCGTGAAAGAGAATTTCTCACCAATGAACTGACTGCACTGGGACTGAAAGTCTGCCCCTCGGATGCGGATTTTCTGCTTTTCAGGTCGGAAACAGAACTGTATGATCTTATGCTCACAAAGGGCATACTCATCCGAAGGTGCGATTCATTCAGAGGACTGGACAGCAGTTATTACAGGATAGCGGTCAAAAACCACAAAGACAATTCACGATTTATCGATACACTGAGGAGGTGCCTGAATGGGTAGACCGATAATGATACAGGGTACTATGTCCGATGCAGGAAAGAGCTTCATTGCCGCTGCACTTTGCAGGATCTTTCGTCAGGACGGCTATTCAGTTGCACCGTTCAAGTCCCAGAACATGGCGCTTAATTCATTTATAACTCCCGACGGCTCGGAAATAGGCAGAGCTCAGGCAATGCAGGCAGAAGCCGCAGGTATAGAGCCTTCGCCGCTTATGAACCCCATTCTGCTTAAACCAACTACAGATACGGGTTCGCAGGTGATAGTAAATGGTCAGGTCAGGGGCAATATGAGAGCGGCTGAGTACTTCCGACGCAAAAATGAACTTGTCCCCGATATCATGAAAGCCTACGATACACTCGCTTCACAGTACGATATTATCGTCATAGAAGGCGCTGGCAGTCCCGTAGAGCTGAATCTGAAGTCCGATGACATCGTCAATATGGGACTTGCTGAAATGATCAGGTCCCCCCGTTCTCCTTGTGGGAGACATTGACAGAGGCGGTGTTTTCGCACAACTGATAGGTACTCTCCACCTTCTTGAACCACATGAAAGGGACATGGTAAAGGGACTTGTTGTGAATCGTTTCCGCGGCGATATCTCCCTTTTCGATGAGGGCATCTCCATTCTCCGCAAGCTAAGCGGTAAACCTGTTGCGGGAGTAATACCCTACCTTGAATGTTCCCTTGAGGACGAGGACAGTCTCTCCTCTAAGCTCAGCAAATCCGATGTTACGGGACTTATCGATATCACTGTTATAAAGCTTCCAAAAATATCCAATTTCACCGACTTTGACGTGTTCAGCCAGTACAGCGATGTATCGGTACGCTACGTGTCGGATGCTGCTCGTCTCGGACATCCCGACCTTATAATAGTTCCCGGAACTAAAAGCACTATTGCAGACATGAAGTGGCTGAAAAGTACAGGTCTTGATGAGAGAATAAAGTCCCTTGCAGCTGAGGGCTCCCTCGTATTCGGTATTTGCGGAGGCTATCAGATACTTGGAAAAAGCATCTCCGATCCCTGCGACTCAGAAGGCGGCGGCAGTACAGACGGACTAGGTCTTCTTGAAGGCGAAACAGTATTCGGCAGCGAAAAATGTCAGCGCAGAACTCAGGGACACTTCAACTGCGGTGGTGCTTTTTACTTTCTTGACGGTGCATCCTTCAGCGGTTATGAGATACACATGGGTACAACTCGTGACAGCGGCACACCTCTTACGGACTGCGGCGGGAGTTTCTCGGGCAGTGTGGCAGGCTGTTACATACACGGCATATTCGACTCAGCCGACGTGTCGGGACGTCTCATACGTCACCTGTTTGAACGTCGGGGACTAACCTACAGCGGAACTTCAACAGACCGCCGTGAATTCAGGGAGCAGCAGTTCGACCTGCTTGCAGATCACGTCCGCAGAAGTCTGGATATGGACCTGATATACAGGATAGTAAGGGAGGGAATATGAAAGATAAGATAGAATACGTTCTGCCTTCGGATATCGAAAGGCGGAGCTTCGAGATAATACGCTCGGAACTGGGCGAACGTACTTTCCCCGATGAGATAAGTCCAATAGTAATACGTGCTATACACACAACTGCGGACTTCGACTACGCAGATAACCTGTGGTTTTCTGAAAACGCCGTGAGCATCGCATTGAATGCGCTGAAACAGGGTGCAACTATAGTCACAGACACCAACATGGCAAAGTCCGGTATAAACAAAGCCGCCCTTGCACGACACGGCTGTCAGTGCTGCTGCTTCATGGCGGATGAGGACGTGGCAGAAGCTGCAAAAAAGAATGGTACTACCCGTGCGACCGCTTCAGTGGATAAAGCCGCAGATATAGACGGACCTGTCATATACGCCGTAGGGAATGCTCCTACTGCGCTGATACGCCTGTGTGAACACATCGAAAGAGGTGCTTTCCGTCCCGAACTTGTGATAGGTATGCCTGTAGGCTTCGTGAACGTTGTACAGTCCAAAGAAATGCTTATCGAATCTGGAATCCCCTGTATAGTTGCAAAAGGCAGAAAGGGCGGAAGCAATGTAGCTGCGTCAGTCTGCAACGCCCTGCTTTATATGCTTGACGGCAAAAAGTAAAAACAAAAGTGCATAAGACTTGTATATAACGTATATTTTCTTACTTTTGCTTGAAATAACAGATCTCATCTGATATAATTATCTATGTTCATTAATATCATAACATACGGTGCCTGCTGCCGATAAAGGTGAAGCAGGGTAAAAGGGAAGCAGGTCAGAATCCTGCACGATCTCGTCACTGTGTACGGGGAGCAATATGCTGAGGCTTTGAGCCACGCCACTGAGTAATCGGGAAGGCCGCATAAAGCGACGATCCGAAAGTCAGGAAACCTGCCGTTATGTTGGTACACGATCGAAAGATCAGGTCACGAGGCATTGACCGTACCGATAACCCCTTATGGGGTTTATTGTTATGCCTTCTGTATTGCAGAGGGCTTTTTTTGATGTACTGATCGTGCCTTTACAGAAAGGAATTGTTAACATGAAAAAGATCACAGCACTCATCATCTGTCTTGCAGCAGTAACTGCATCATTCGCTTCATGCGGAAATCAGGCAAGCTCTTCCGAAAGCACTGCCGCTTCCGAGGAAGTTACAACAGCCGCAGAGACTGAGCCCGAAACAGAGGCAGAGACACAGGAGGAAACTACAGAAATGGCTACAGAAGAAGTTACAGAAGCTGAGGAAGCGGAAGACGAGGAAAACTACGATACAGGCGATGCTTCACTCGATACCATCCGCAACGAGGACAATATCGGCGATAACGAACTCCTTGTACTGAGCTTCGGTACAAGCTATAATGACAGCAGACGTCTTACTATCGGTGCTATCGAAGGTGCTCTTGCTGACGCTTTCCCCGAGTACTCAGTACGCCGTGGATTCACTGCAAATATCATCATCGACCACGTTAACCGCCGTGACGGCATACTCATCGACGATGTACAGGCTGCACTTAAGCGCGCAGAGGATAACGGTGTAAAGAAGCTCGTTGTTCAGCCAACTCACCTTATGAATGGTCTTGAATACAACGATATCGTCAAGGAAGTCGGCGAACATGCAGATGCTTTCGAGAAGGTAGTATTCGGCGAGCCGCTTCTCTCTTCCGATGACGATTTCAAGCGTGTTGAGAACGCTATCGTTAACTGGACTGCTGACTATGACGACGGAAAGACCGCTATCTGCTTCATGGGACACGGTACAGAGGCAGAGTCCAACGGAGTTTACCAGAAGATGCAGGATATGCTCACTGCTGACGGCAGAACAAATTACTTCATCGGTACAGTTGAGGCTGAGCCGTCTGTTGAGGACGTTCTCAAAGCTGTACAGGCAGGCAACTACGAAAGAGTAGTTCTTGAGCCTCTCATGGTAGTTGCAGGAGACCACGCAAATAACGATATGGCTGGCGACGACGCAGATTCATGGAAGTCTGTTTTCGAGGACGCAGGCTACGAGGTAGAGTGCATCCTGAGAGGTCTCGGCGAGAACGAGGACATCAGACAGATATACGTTGAACACGCAAGAAACGCTATCAACAAGGCATCTGAATAAGCATAAAACCATCGGGCAGTCAAAAAGCTGCCCGATTTAAGTTAAGAGGTAACAACATGAAAAAAATAACCATTATCGCTGCTGCCGCTGCACTCATAATGACCTGCGGCTGCGGAAATACACCTGCTGAGAGCAGTTCATCATCCGAAACACCGTCAACATCCGCTGCGGAAGAAACTGCCGCAGAAGAAGTAACCACAGAGGAAGTCACCGCAGAAGCATCCGAACACGCTACTGCTCCTCAGCAGGAAGTCGGATACGAGGGAATGACTCCGGTACATGCTGACGAACTCAACGAAGGTACATACCACATCAGCGTCGATTCAAGCTCCTCAATGTTCAAGATCGCCGACTGCATCCTCACTGTAAACGGTGAAGATATGACTGCGGACCTCATCATCGCAAGCAAGTCCTACGATGCACTCTTTATGGGAAGCGAGGACGAGGCTGAAACCGCAGACAATTCCGCTCTCATTAAATACACAGAAAACGACGAGGGACAGTCCGTATTCACAGTACCCGTTAACGCTCTTGACGAGGAAACAGAGTGTGCCGCACTCAGCGCTAAAAAACAGGAATGGTACGGACGCACACTGGTATTCCGTGCGGACTCTCTCCCCGAGAATGCATTCAGGGAAAGCAGGTACACAGTTCCCGATTCACTGAGTCTTTCGGACGGTAAATACACTGCTGATGTGAAGCTTGAAGGCGGTTCTAGCAAGGCAACTGTTGAATCTCCCGCAGTTCTCACAGTGGAAAACGGACAGGTAACTGCCGAAGTTGTCTGGAGCAGTAGCAACTACGATTACATGATAGTTGACGGCGAAAAGTACCTTCCAACCAATACAGAAGGTAACTCAACATTCAGCATCCCTGTAAAGGGCTTTGACTACAAAATGCCCGTTTCTGCGGATACAACAGCAATGAGCGTTCCATACGAGATAGAGTACACACTTTATTTCGATTCGGCTTCAATAGCTCCAAAAACAGATGAGTAAGCTTGCCGCACCGCTGATACTGCTTCCGCTGATGTTCACATCTTGTGCTTCGGGAAGCAGTTCAGCTGTACAGAACGCAGTAAACGGTGAACCTTTAGACCTTCACTACGCAGAGCAGTTTGCTGCAGAGAAGCGTCCCGACGGCTGTTTCAGCATCGTTATCGGCGAGGACAGCTTCATCCTCGTACCCGAAAATATACCTGAACCTCAGAACACCAATGGCGCAACAGTCATACATCAGCCTGTCAGGGACATCTACCTCGCTTCTTCGTCTGTAATGGACCTGTTCTGCGGTCTGAACGCACTTGACAGCGTTACTATGACCTCCACTGATATACAGAACTGGACATTACCCGATGTACAATCCGCAATGGAGACTGATGAACTGACGTATATCGGCAAATATAATGTTCCAGATTACGAGGCGCTTGTAGAAAACGACTGCGGTATAGCCATTGAAAACACCATGATATACCACTCCCCAGACACCAAAGAACAGATACAGCAGCTCGGTATTCCTGTAATGGTGGAGCGTTCAAGCTATGAATCCCATCCTTTGGGACGTCTTGAATGGATAAAGCTCTACGGACTGCTTCTGGGCGAATACGAAAAGGCGGAGGAATTCTTCACGGAAAAGGAGAATATCTTCAACAGCGTGGATATAACGGATATCCCCGAAGATGAACGCCCCACTGCGGCTTTTTTCTTTATCAGTCCTAACGGCTATGTAAACGTCAGAAAGCCAAATGACTATATAGCACGTATGATAGAGCTTGCAGGCGGAAAATACGTCCTTGACGCAGAGACTCTCAGTGTGGACGAAAATTCGCTCTCCACCATGAACATTCAGTTCGAGACCTTCTACGATACCGCTAAGGACGCCGATTTTCTCATCTACAACAGTACCGTAGACGGAAGTATGGACACAATTGAACAGCTCCTTGAAAAAAACAGTCTCCTTGCAGACTTCAGGGCAGTTAAAAACGGGAATGTATGGTGCACCGAAATGAATATGTTCCAGCAGACCACAGGCGCTGCGGAAATGGTGCTGGACATAAACAGGATACTCACAGGAAATACGGAAGGCAGTGACAGTCTTACATATCTGCACAGACTGAAATGAGGTGAAGAATGGACACTAAAAGGAGAATACGCTTTATTTCCGCATACTCTCTGCTGATTCTGCTTGCGGCAGTCCTTTTTGCATCGGGACTCCTGCTGGGAAGCAGCAGCGTAACACCCTCCGAGGCACTGGACGTTATCCTCGGACGTGCTGAAAACTTGTCGGCAGAAAAAATAATCATGAACATACGTCTGCCGCGAGTATGTGCGGCGATGCTCCTTGGTGGAGCTTTGTCCGTCTCGGGCATACTGCTCCAGACATTCTTCGGGAACCCTATAGCAGGTCCCTTTGTACTTGGAATATCCTCGGGAGCAAAACTTGCGGTTGCAGGCATCATGATAGTCTCACTGCAAAGCGGTATGGCGCTTGGCTCTTTCCACATGATCACCGCCGCATTTGTTGGCTCGCTTCTTTCAATGGGCGCAGTTATGCTCATCTCGGGACGCATAAAGAATATGGCTCAGCTCATAATCGGCGGAGTTATGATAGGATACATCTGCTCCTCACTTACGGAGCTTCTTGTTACATTTGCAAATGACGCAAATATCGTAAACCTCCACAACTGGTCAATGGGAAGCTTCTCGGGTATCGACCGCGGAGACCTCAGTATCATCGCAGTTATAACAGCTTTTGGAGTTTCGGCGGCATTTCTTCTTTCAAAGCCTATGGGAGCATATATGCTTGGTGAAGCTTACGCTAAGAATTCGGGAGTTGATATACGTCTTTTCCGCATACTGCTGATACTGCTGTCGAGTCTGCTTTCAGCCTGCGTAACTGCATTTGCAGGTCCCGTTTCATTTGTCGGAGTAGCTGTACCTCACCTGATGAAGCGGCTTTTCGGTACTGCAAGACCGCTTATCATGATACCTGCCTGCTTTCTCGGCGGAGGAGTTTTCTGCATGCTCTGCGACCTTATATCACGTATGTTATTCGCTCCAACCGAACTGAGCATAAGTACTGTTACAGCAGTTTTCGGCGCACCCGTTGTTATCGCCGTAATGTACGATAAACGCAGGAGGTCATGATATGAAAGATACTATCCTCGAAGTTAAGGAACTGTCCGCAGGCTACGGCAGCAAAGCCATTGTAAGCGGAGTAAGCTTCACTGTAAAATGCGGAGAGATGCTTACCCTCATAGGTCCCAACGGTGCAGGAAAATCCACGCTTCTTAAAACTATCGCCGCTCAGCTTCCGCCTGTTTCGGGAGATATAGTCCTTAACGGCCACAGACTTACCCAAATGGCAGCAAGGGACATCGCACGTTCAGTTTCACTTCTTCTGACAGAAAGAGTTTCCGCAGAGAAAATGACATGTATGGACGTTGTGGACACAGGCAGGTACCCCTATACAGGTCGGCTCGGCATACTCTCCGAAGAGGACCGCAAGGCAGTCCGTGAAGCAATGGAGCTTACCTCGGTATCGGACATTGCAGACAGACCGTTCAGCCTCGTCAGCGACGGTCAGCGTCAGCTGGTCATGCTTGCAAGGGCTATAGCTCAGGACACTCCCATTCTTATACTCGACGAACCGACTTCCTACCTCGATATCGGTCACAAGCTCTGCCTTCAGGAGCTTCTCAGGGCGCTTATGTCCGAGAAAAACACCACGGTTATACAGTCCCTCCACGAGCTTGAACTTGCACAGAAATACTCGGACAGGATAATCTGCATCAATAACGGAACTGCCGAATTATCAGGCAGTCCCGACGAGGTATTCACGGATTCACAGATAAACTCAATTTTCAGCATAAAGAGCGGCAGCTACAACTCACTTTTCGGTTCAACGGAAGCATGTATCCTCAACAACGAAACACCGCAGGTATTCGTTATCGGCGGAGGCGGAAAAGCAGTCCCTCTTTACCGACGCCTGGGACGTCAGGGGATCCCCTTTGCCGCAGGCATCATCCCCGAAAACGATGTGGAGTACAGTATCGTTACCGCTCTTACCACCCATGTGATATCAGTACCGCCTTATTCAAATGCAAATGTGGAGTCCCTGAATACCGCAAAAGAAATGATGCAGAAATGCGATACCGTAATTTGCTGTAACGACCTGTTCTGTCCCGAACTTTGCAGATATGCGTCTGACATAGGTAAACTTCGTTAATGACTACTTTTTTCGCTATTGCAAAAATGTTATAAACGGTGTATAATGATAACAACGATCAATTATCCCACAACTGCAAAGGAGTTTTCATGCTTCAGAATAGTCATCTGCCGACAGTCTACATCCTTGATATGGACTGTCCGCTCAGTGAGCAACAGCTCGGCAGAATAAAAAAATACCTCCCTCATGAACGTATACTTACATCAGAGAGATTTCTTCATAAAAAGGACAGCGACGCATGTCTCGCTTCATTTTTTCTGCTGGTTTTCGGTCTGAGAAAGCTTGGCATCCATAAGCTTCCAGATATAAAGAAAGGAACTCACGGAAAACCGTATTTTACCGACTGCGATATATGCTTCAATATCTCACACTGCGATAAAGCAGTTTGCTGCGGGATTTCAAAGCACAATATCGGTGTTGACGTACAGGATACAGTCAGCAAATTCAACGACATTATCGGTATGACAATGTCCGCAGGAGAAACCGAAATGATATACAGTTCACCTTCTCCGTCCGAAGTATTCACAAGGCTGTGGGCACTGAAGGAGAGCTATGTCAAATTCGACGGCAGCGGTCTAACAGATGATATACGTACTATCGAGTTCCTTAACACTGAGAATGAATTCATGTATGACGGATGCTTCTTCAAAGTTCTTCCAACTTCTGTTTATCAGCTTTCAGCCTGCACAGTCGATGATGGTACAGTATTTTTAAAGAAGAACATTGACGAATACCTTGATGAATTTGAAGGGATAAGTAACAATAACGAATAAAAACAGAGAGGCGGTACAGCAATGAGAAAAATTTCCCCCGAAGAATACAACAAACACATCAAACGCATCCTTATTTCGGAAAAGGAGATATCGGACGCTGTCGAAAAAGCAGGTCTGTATATCGACAGTCTTTACGATGACTCACCAATCCTGCTTGTAAGCATCCTTAAGGGTTCATTTGTATTTCTTGCGGACCTTTGCAGAGCGGTGTCAGTACCCTGTGAGATAGGCTTCATGGCGGCAAAAAGCTACTATGAAAGCACAAGTTCTTCCGGAATAGTCAATATAACAATGGATCTTAAACAGGATATTAGCGGGTACAATGTAGTGATAGTCGAAGATATAGTGGATACGGGAAGAACTCTTAAGGACGTTGTAAAACTCCTCAGCGCAAGAAACCCGCGTTCACTGAAAGTCGTTACTCTGCTGGACAAGCCCGACAGACGTGTTGTGGACTTTGAAGCAGATCATTCCCTTTTCGTTATCCCCGACCTTTTCGTTGTCGGCTACGGACTGGACTACGGCGAACTCTACCGCGGACTGCCCTATATCGCAGAATATACCGAATTCCCCGATTTGTAATGCAATAGCCGTTCGGGCTGCACTCCCATAGCAAGCTATAAATGTATTATTGAGAGAAGTCTTTTTGAAGAAGTGCTTCTCTCAATTCTTTTTGAAGCCTTTACTTTAAATTTTAAGCCTTGTATGGCACTTACTCATAGTATTACTAAAACAGTAGTTTTACAAGAGTGCCATACAAGGCTTAAAATTTGGGGCAAAAAGTCTTTGGAAAGGGGTGCGGGGAGATGCCGAACAACGTGAGGCAGAGGGGACCGCCTCCGTAAGAGGAAACCTTTCCTCAGAAAGGTTTCCCCCGATAAATACATATATAACTTGCCATTCGAGTATCGTCCGAACGGCTATCGCAGTATAATACGGGAGATATCCTCGGCGGATTCTGCGATATAGTCCGCACCGCAGTCCTCAAGCTCGCGTCTACCGCAGAATCCCCATGCACAGCCGATAGAAGATATGCCTGCGTTCTGTGCTGTAGTGATATCGACATTGCTGTCCCCTATCATCCAGACCTCGTTATCTGAGGGAAGTTCATTTACTATCTCGCTGATAATAGTGATATCAGGCTTCTTGGGACGGCTTTCGCATCCTCCGAGAACTTTGAAAAAGTCCGTATCGGGAAGAAGTGTTTTTACTATCTTCTGCGCTACCTGCTGTGGCTTATTCGTGGCAACTGCAAGAGTCACATCATGTGAAGCCAGCTCCGCAAGAACATCAGGTATGCCCGGGTAAAGCCTTGTTTCGTCCAGATAATGCTCGCTGTAATACTCTGTGAACAGTTCAAGGAGACGTTCTGCGCTGTCCTTTTCGTTCATTGGAAGGGCACGGTAGCAGAGTTTTGCGGCGCCATTACCTACAAAATATCTGTAGCTGTCGTAAGGGTGTGAAGGAAATCCCAGCCTATCAAGTCCGTAATTGACCGCATTTGCAAGGTCGTAAAGAGAATCCGCAAGAGTACCGTCAAGATCAAATATAGCTGTTATCATTGTCGTTCTCCTTTCAAATGTCAGATGCGTTTTGCAAGCAATTCGGAATACTTGCCGCGGAAGTCATCAAAGCGGTCCTCATCTATAGCCTGACGTATCTTTTCAGTCAGAGTGTTGTAGAAGTAGAGATTATGCTGTACCGCAAGACGTCCTGCAAGCTGTTCGTTGGACTTGAACAGATGACGTATATACGCACGGCTAAAATTGCGGCATGTGGGACAGTCGCACTCTTCATCCACGGGACGGGGATCGGTCTCGTAGCACTTGTTGCAGAGATGCATTATACCGCTCCATGTAAAAACAGTAGCGTGACGTGCATTACGGCTCGGCATAACGCAGTCGAACATATCAACGCCCCTCGCAACGGCTTCGATTATATTTGAAGGAGTTCCTACTCCCATAAGATAACGCGGTTTATTTACAGGCATATACGGCTCAACAGCGTCGATTATCCTGTACATCTCATCGGTGGATTCGCCGACTGCAAGTCCGCCGATAGCATATCCGTCCAGATCGAGCTTTGCAATTTCAAGCATGTGCTTTATTCGGATGTCCTCATAGGTGGAGCCCTGATTGATACCGAAAAGCATCTGCTTCTTGTTTATCGTATCGTGAAGACTGTTAAGGCGTTCCATTTCAGTCCTGCACCTGTAAAGCCAGCGTGTTGTACGTGCAACCGAAGCTTCAACGTAGTCATGAGGAGAAGGGTTCTCCACGCACTCATCGAACGCCATAGCAATAGTCGAACCGAGATTGGACTGTATCTGCATACTTTCCTCAGGTCCCATAAATATTCGTTTTCCGTCGATATGGGAAGCGAAGTAAACTCCCTCTTCCTTTATTTTCCTGAGCTTTGAAAGCGAGAACACCTGAAATCCACCGCTGTCGGTAAGTATAGGCTTATCCCAGTTCATGAACTTGTGAAGTCCGCCCATTGCCTTGACGATCTGGTCGCCCGGACGCAGATGGAGGTGGTAAGTATTGCAGAGTTCCACCTGAGTTTTCAGTCCTCTCAGATCTACCGAAGATATACCGCCCTTGATAGCGGCAGAAGTACCAACGTTCATGAAACATGGTGTCTGGAATGTGCCGTGGACAGTTTCAAACTGACCGCGTCTTGCCTTATTATTGGTTTTAAGTAAGGTATACATTATTTCTCCTTAATATCAGTCTATATCGTATGGTTTGCCGCTTTCGGGAGTACGGCAGTTATGGCGCACACAGAAGCCGATGAGGTTCTTTTCATCGTCACGTACAGCGCAGACGTATACATCATGGTTCTCCTCTTCCTTATGTGAAGAAAAAACAGTGTTGTTATCAACCGATTCCTTGAACCATTCCATGCACATGTCAAGCTGTGAGAACCACTCATCTGTGATAAAAGGTCTCAGGGATCTTCCCTCTATGCTTTTACCGCCGAATTTGCTGTAATATTTTCCGGCAGCTTCGTTCATGAAGAGAACTGTATAATCTGTATCGCCGATAACTATCGGTGATTCATGTGTCTCAAATGCACTTTTCAGAAACATCATTTTGTCCATATTACTATCATCCTCCTCAACTGATCTCATATAACGGGTTGGTATCATTTGTGCGTCTGCGGTGTTTGCTGCAAAAACCTACAAGTTCACTTGTTTCATCCCTGAGAGCTATCATGTAGATATCTGTTTCATTTTCAGCATCACGCATTGCAAAGACAACATTGTTCTCAGGTGATTCCCTGAACCATTCTATTACTGCATCGACCTTGCTTTTAGCTTCCTCTCCTGTAAAAAGCAGCAGTGTTTTTCCTATTATGTCTTTTCCGCCGTGCTGTTCATATCTCTCAACTGCACATGGATTCATATAAACGATCTTGTAATCCATACTGCACATTACTACGGGAGTATCTTCCGTATCGACGTAACTCTTGAAAAAGTCTGATAATACCATTTGTTAACCTGATTTCTTATTATATTTACAGAATACACATAGAATCACCGAAACTGAAAAAACGATATCTTTCTTCAACGGCGGTCTTATATGCATTCATTGTATTGTCATATCCCATAAATGCAGAAACAAGCATTATAAGCGTACTTTCGGGAAGGTGGAAATTCGTAATGAGACCGTCTATGCACTTGAACTCATACCCCGGATAAATAAAGATATCCGTATAACCCTCGTGTTCGGAAATATCCCCGTAGAATGAAGCTACACTTTCAAGTGTACGGCATGTTGTGGTGCCTACTGCAATGACTCTTCCGCCCTCTGCCTTTGTCTGATTGATAATGTCAGCAGTCTCCTTCGGGAGGTAGTAGTGCTCACTGTGCATCTTATGGTCGAGAACATTCTCCTCCTTTACGGGACGGAAGGTGCCCAGACCTACGTGAAGGGTAACGAATGCAGTCTTTATGCCCTGCGCTCTCAGCTCGTCCAGCATCTCTTCAGTGAAGTGAAGTCCTGCCGTAGGTGCAGCTGCCGAACCAAGTTCATTTGAGTATACAGTCTGATAGCGCTCTTTGTTTTCGAGCTTTTCCTTTATGTAAGGCGGAAGGGGCATCTGTCCCACGTCTTCAAGAGCAGTGAAGAAATTGCCTTCGCAGGTGAACTGCACTATACGGTTTCCGTCATCCTTGACTTCAATGACCTCTGCGGTAAGACGACCGCCGCCGAAAGTGAAATGTGTACCTACCTTTGCCTTCTTTCCTGGACGGCATATTATCTCCCAAAGCTTATCGCCTTTCTGCTCCAGAAGCAAAAATTCGATGAATGTACCGTTATCGGTCTTTTCACCGTAAAGCCTTGCAGGTATAACTCGCGAATCGTTCATTACAAGCAGGTCACCTTTTTTAAGGTGATTGCATAGATTATAGAAGTGATCATGTTCAACCGCACCCGTTCTGCGGTCCACGCACATCATCCTTGAAGCATTTCTCGGCTCGATAGGAGTCTGTGCAATGAGCTCCTCGGGCAGATCGTAATAAAAATCGGATTTAAGCAGTTCCATTAAAATCTCCTTAATAATAATCGTGTAAAATCGGCAAAGTGTGACAGTAGATCGGGAATAAAGTCCAAGTGACCGATTTTGCTTCCCGATGTGCCAAAAATATTTGGATAAACCACCGAAATTATTTTTGTTTGTAAAAAAATTCAGAAACGTATTGACATAGCCGAAATAAAGTGTTATTATTATAAACAAGGTAGAGGTGCAGTTAAGATGAGTACTTCGGTTTCGGATCGCCAGTCCCATGAAACCGCAGGAAAGGTGAAACTGCCGAAGGACAGGATGCGGCATACCCTGTTCTGGTCACTTATCGAACAGGTATTTGACTGTCATCATGTTATGATGGAGTGCTATCGGCATAATTACGATGTCAACATTTCTATTATAACTCATGATGAGCCGGTTTGCAACCGGTTTTCTTATTTTTTGTGAAAATTTTTTTGGAGGAGATAATTTATGAAACAGTATAATGTAGGTATCATAGGCGCTACGGGTATGGTCGGACAGCGCTTTGCTACACTTCTTGAAAACCACCCTTGGTTCAATGTAAAGGTTCTTGCAGCTTCACCAAGAAGCGCAGGTCAGACATATGAACAGGCAGCAGGCAGCCGCTGGAAGATGGCTGTACCAATGCCCGCAGCTATGAAGGATATGGTCCTTATGGACGCTACAGGAGATATCGAGAAGATAGCTTCTATGGTAGACTTCTGCTTCTGTGCAGTTGACATGAAGAAGGACGAGATAAAGGCACTTGAAGAAGCTTACGCTAAGGCAGAGTGTCCTATCGTTTCAAACAACTCAGCTCACAGATTTACACCTGATGTACCTATGGTCGTTCCGGAAATAAACCCTGAGCACATTGAAATAATCAAGGCACAGAGAGAGCGTCTTGGTACAAAGAGAGGCTTCATCGCTGTCAAGTCAAACTGCTCTATCCAGAGCTACGTTCCCGCACTTCACCCACTGAGAAAGTTCGGTCTCAAGAACGTTCTCGCTTGTACTTACCAGGCTATCTCAGGTGCAGGAAAGAACTTCGAGACATGGCCTGAAATGGTCGATAACCTCATCCCATACATTGGCGGCGAGGAGGAGAAATCCGAGCAGGAGCCTCTGAAGGTCTGGGGCGAGATCAAGGGCAACGAGATCGTAAAGGCAACAACTCCTAATATCACAACACAGTGTCTCCGTGTTCCCGTTTCAGACGGACATACAGCTGCTGTTTTCGTAACATTCGAGAATAAGCCTTCCAAGGAAGAGATACTTGACCTCTGGAAGAATTTCAAGGGCGTTCCTCAGGAACTCGAGCTTCCAAGCGCTCCTAAGCAGTTCATCCACTACTTTGAGGAAAATGACCGTCCGCAGGCTAAGTTGGACAGAAATATCGAAGGCGGTATGGCTGTTTCTACAGGCCGTCTCAGAGAGGACACACAGTACGATTACAAGTTCGTATGCCTTTCACATAATACTCTCAGAGGTGCAGCAGGCGGCGGCGTTCTCCTTGCTGAACTCCTTGCAGCAAAGGGCTACTTTGATTAATGCATTATTAATTAAACGAAAGGATTGAGTGTATGAAGAATACAATTTTTACAGGTGCTGCTATAGCTATCATAACTCCTATGAACGCTGACGGTTCCATTAATTATGATAAGCTCGGCGAACTCATCGACGATCAGATAGAAAACGGCACCGATGCTATAGTTATATGCGGTACTACAGGCGAAGCTTCAACTATGACCGATGAGGAGCACCGCGACTGCATCAAGTATGCTGTTGAAAAGACCGCAGGTAGAGTTCCTGTTATCGCAGGTACAGGAAGCAACGATACAAAGTACGCTATCGAGCTTTCAAAGGAAGCTGAGTCTCTCGGTGCAGACGCACTTCTCCTCGTTACTCCTTACTACAACAAGACAACTCAGAAGGGCCTTATCATGCACTTCACTGCTATCGCTGATGCTGTCAATATCCCGATAATCCTCTATAATATCCCCGGCAGAACCGGCTCTAACATGGAAGTTTCAACTGTAAAGGAACTTGCTAAGCATAAGAATATCGCTGCTATCAAGGAAGCAAGCGGAAATATAAGCTACGCTGCAAAGCTTATCGCAGCATGCGGCGACAACATTGACGTTTACAGCGGCAACGATGATATGATCGTGCCTATTATGTCACTCGGCGGAAAGGGCGTTATTTCAGTTCTTTCACACGTTATCCCAAAGGAAACTCACATGATGGCTCAGTACTGTCTCGACAATAATTTTGCAGAGGCTACCAAGCTCCAGATCGAGTACCTTGACCTTATCAACGATCTCTTCATCGAGGTCAATCCTATCCCTGTAAAGGAAGCTATGAACATGATCGGCTTCGCTGCAGGTCCATGCCGTATGCCTCTCTGCGAGATGACTGACGAGCACAAGGCTGCTCTCAGAGCTTGTCTCGAAAAGCACGGTCTTATAAAGTGATAAAAACTGCTCCCTGCCCAAAAACAGGGAGCATATAACTAAGGATGTGATAATATGACTAATATAGCAATATGCGGTGCAAACGGCAAAATGGGCAAGAATATCTACACATGCATCAAGGAGCGTGAGGACTGCACTACCGTTGCAGGTATCGACGTTTATACCGAGCAGTATGCAGACTTCCCTATCGTTGATTCAGTGGACAAGCTTCCCGTAAAGCCTGATGTCATCATCGATTTCTCGAATCCCGCTTCATTGGATTCTCTGCTTGATTACTGCCTTTCTACAGGCACTCCCCTCGTTATCGGCTCTACAGGTTACAGCGACGAACAGAGAGCCCAGATAAAGAAGGCTTCCGAGCAGATCCCGATATTCTTTACATTCAATATGTCCCTTGGTATCAACCTCCTTGTGAATCTCGCAAAGAAGGCTGCTTCAATTCTTGGTGACAGATTCGATATAGAGATTGTTGAAAAGCACCACAACCAGAAGATAGACGCTCCAAGCGGTACAGCTATCATGCTTGCAGAGGCTATCAATGAAACTCTCGACAACTCAAAGCACTATGTTTACGACAGACATTCACGCCGTCAGAAGCGTGAGAAGTCCGAGATAGGTATGCATGCTATACGCGGAGGTACTATCGTTGGTGAACACGATATTATTTTCGCAGGCAATGACGAGGTCATAACCCTCTCACACAGTGCTGCTTCAAAAATGGTATTTGCCGAAGGTTCGGTAAAAGCTGCTGTATACCTGAAGGATCAGCCTGCAGGTCTTTACGACATGCAGATGCTTCTTGGTGAATGATCCATTTTTTCTAACGTTCAATGCTTTACTGTCAATGGCGACAGCAAAGTAAATATATTTACAAAGGAGTTTTTCCCTATGAGAAAAATCAGAATCGGAATCGCAGGATATGGTAATCTTGGTAAAGGTGTAGAACTTGCGATAAGACAGAACGACGACATGGAACTGGCAGGAATCTTTACCCGCCGCGATCCTTCAACACTTAAGCCCCTTACAGCAGGTGCTCCTGTGTTCAGCATGGATCAGGTACAGGACAAGCAGAATGATATCGACGTAATGATAATATGCGGAGGAAGCGCTACAGACCTTCCGAAGCAGACTCCTGAACTGGCTAAGTACTTCAATGTTATAGACAGCTTCGATACACACGCTCGTATTCCCGAGCACTTCGCAAATGTTGACAAGGCTGCAAAGGAAAGCGGTCATCTCGCATTCATCTCACTGGGATGGGATCCCGGTCTCTTCTCACTTAACAGACTCTATGCAGAGTCCATCCTTCCAAACGGCAAGAGCTATACATTCTGGGGCAAGGGAGTAAGCCAGGGCCACTCAGATGCTATCCGCCGTGTTGAGGGCGTTAAGAGAGGCATCCAGTACACTGTTCCGATAGAGGCAGCTATGGACGCTGTAAGAAGCGGCAGCCAGCCTGAGCTTACCACACGTCAGAAGCATCTCCGTGAGTGCTGGGTAGTTCCGGAGGAAGGTGCTGATCTCGCTAAGATCGAGAATGACATCAAGACAATGAAGAACTACTTCGATGAGTACGATACAACTGTAAACTTCATCACAGAAGAGGAGTTCGATGCTAAGCATAACAAGATGCCTCACGGCGGTTTCGTAATGAGAAGCGGTCTTACAGGTGACGGCGAAAAGACTCATCAGATGATAGAATACTCACTCAAGCTTGAGTCTAACCCTGAGTTCACAGCAAGCGTTCTTATCTGCTTTGCAAGAGCACTTGCAAGACTTAAGGAAGAGGGCGCTACAGGCTGCAAGACAGCATTTGATATTGCTCCTGCTTACCTTTCAAAGCTTTCAGGTGAAGAGCTCAGAGCTTCAATGCTTTGATAAATATTCAGAAATAACACACGGGGACACCTTGCGAAAAGGTGTCCCTTATTTTTGTATGTATCTATTCTTCAGCGTTTCATTCAGGATAAGATAACAGAAGCAGCCTTCCGAAATAGAAGACTGCTTCGTTGTAGGAAAAAAGTGGTTTATTTCGGACTATGTCCGATATATTAATCATATCACAAGTATATTGCTCAGTCAAGGCATGTTTTTGTCCGAATATGTCGATTTATGTCAGTTTTGGTCGTAAGCGTATGGATTATAGTTATAGAGTCCGTTGTTCAAATCGTCAAGCATATCCTCATACTCCTCCTGAGTAAGCTCACGGGATCCGTTTTTCTCTACAACAGGATCCTCATCAGGGATAATTTCACGGACAGTCTCATTCTGTCGGTTTTCTCTTATCCTGTCGCACATCGAACCTATCACCTTGCCGATATTGAAATCAATGATATCACTTTGCCTTGCTGTGACCGCTTCGTCACCTTCTCCGTACTCTATAACTCTGTCATCATCATTGATCTTAGTACGTATCAGCTCCATAAGACGTCCGAATTCGGGATCGGTTATCATATCGGAAAGCACATCTGCTGCCTGATCGTCCTCCATAGCTGAAAGAGTTCTTACGGCATCCTCTGTAAGGTCGGTCTCACTGCATGCCGCTATCATTTTATTGTCAAGCGGTCTTACCTTAGTGCGTCCCAGAAGATAGTCCACAGATACGTCATAATAGTCCGCAAGTCTTAGAACTGCGTCCATATCAGGCTGGAATCGTCCGTTTAGCCAGTTTCCGAATGTCTGACGAGTTATATTAAGAGCCGCAGCAGTCTTTTCCTGACTGGTACTGCCTGACTTGAACAGCTCTCTAAGTCTGTAAGCAAAAACTGAATTAAAACGTTCATCCGAAGCTATCTCTTTTTTCTTTCTGCCCCTTTTCATTCCGTTTGTGCCGTTCTGTAAGCTCATAGCCGATTCTCCTTTCCGAACTCGTAATTAACTGCTTTTGAACATATTATAGCAAATTTATGTTTCAAAGTCAACAGGAATATCAAATTAATTTTGCACAGATAATAAAACAAAAAGATCCGCCAACAGTTTCCCGTCAGCGGATCGCAGTCAATACTTGTTTACTTTACAGCGCCTTCGCCGCCGAATTCAGCGTCGCTTGCGATCTTTTCAAACTCACCTGATGGAGCACAGTCTACAACTTCAAGAGCATTTCCGTCATAGTAGAACCATACGCAGAATGCTGCAAGTCCCGGGTTATTGGCTATATTGATGTGATATGTTATCTCATCGCCCTGCTTAGCAGCAGTCTTATCGCCGTAGAACACCAGTCCTGACTGATCTGAAACATCTGCTGCTTCGATAGTACCGTTATTAACTCTGATAACACCGTCAACAAGTGCATCAGGTTTCAGAGATACTGCCTTGATATTTGAAAGGTCTGTAGTTAAAGAGATAGGATAATCTCCGTCGGGAGCATCGTCCTTGACCTTGAATGTGACCTCAATGAAATCTCCGTCGAAGAAGAAGTCCTCATCCTTTGAGATATCGAGCCACATTGCGTATCTTCCGTCTCTTTTTGCGGTATATGTACTCTCAGGCTTTGTATCAGGTTTAGATGATGAACCGCCCGAAACTACCTGTGTTACCCTTACGATCTCTGTTGCAGGCTGTCCTGCTGCATCTGTAGCCTTTTCACCGTTTGCATTTGTAGCTTCTACGACCTGTGTTACAGGCTCGCCCTTTGCATCGGTAACTTCCTGAATTTTAGTAGTATCTTCCTTTGCATCTGTAGCGCCCTCAGCAGGCTTTGTAGGATCTGCTGCTTCGACATCTACATCCGGATCGGCAGCTGCCTGTGCGAGAACATTCTCGTCAGCTGCACCGAACTCGAATGGTACCTGAAGGATAGGAGCCTCGGTAGGACCTGTTGAAGTAATCTCTGATGAAGATGAGCTTGAAGTTTTTGTTCCTGCTGAACATCCTGCTATACTTGTCATAGCCACACAAAGAAGAGCTGTGGCTGCAATTATTCTTTTAGTTTTGTTTTTCATATCTGATTTCCTTTCATTATCGTTGATCAGCGATATACGACAGTGCCTTCCGCATATCACATATTTCTGCGGTGTATATGCTTCTTTTATTATACACTCATAGACCGCTTTTGTCAAGCATGCAAACAAAATGTCACCATTTGTTATAAAAGAAGTCATTCTCCCGTCATAAGTTTTTCACAGTTTTATCACATAGCTGTAATTGAAATTTTTTACGTGATATTAAACTCATACTATTGATTTATTCAGTGATTTAGTGTATAATATATCTGACGGGTTCCTTCCCGAATAAATAACGTAAAGGGGCTGTGAAATGCTTAAAGCTATATGCTCCCGTAAAGAGCTGAGATCGACCAGCTATTACAGCTGCGTTGACGACATCATCGGCTGCAGAGAACTGGACAGGCTTAAGGATATAACTCACCATATTTCCACAACGCGCTTCCAGCACTGCGTGAACGTTTCTTATTACAGCTATATCATATGCAGAAAGTTAAGGCTCGACGCCCGTTCTGCCGCAAGGGCAGGACTTCTCCATGACCTGTTCTACTATAACAGGAAGGAGTATAACTCCACAAGAGAGAAAAAGCAGCCTTCACACAGCAGCATGCACTCTCAGATTGCTCTCGAGAACGCTATGCTCATAACCGAAATCAATCCCGTTGAAAAGGATATGATAGAAAAGCATATGTGGCCTGTAACTCGTCCAAAGCCGAAATACAAAGAGACATACATCATTACAATAGTCGATAAATACTGCGCTGTTATGGAATTCTGCGTACCAAAGCTTCAGAATGTAGTGAATTCCGTAAAGCGTTGATATATACAGGAGGTAAAAACCAATGAATATTGAAACAAAATGCCTGCATGCAGGCTACACACCAAAGAACACCGAACCAAGAGTAGTGCCTATCGTTCAGAGTACAACTTATGTTTACGACTCTACCGATGATATCGCTGCAGTTTTCGATGATCCTACCAAGAGCCTTATTTACTCAAGATTTGAAAACCCTACAGTTATGGCTGTTGAAGAGAAGATAGCTGCCCTCGAAGGCGGTATCGGCGCTATGTGTACTTCAAGCGGTCAGGCTGCTTCACTTCTCTCGCTCCTTAACATCTTACAGGCAGGCGACAGCTTTATCTCTGCTGCTACTATCTACGGCGGTACTATCAACCTCTTCGCTTACACTATGAAGAAGCTCGGAATCGAGTGTATATTCGTTGACGCCGATGCTTCAGAGGATGAGATAAGAGCCGCTTTCAAGCCTAACACAAAGGCTGTATTCGGCGAAACTCTCGCAAACCCTGCACTTACTGTTTTCGATATCGAAAAGTTCGCTAAGATAGCTCACGAAAACAATGTTCCGCTTATCATTGACAACACCTTCCCTACCCCGATCCTCTGCCGTCCTTTCGAGTTCGGTGCTGATATCATCGTTCACTCAACAACAAAGTACATGGACGGTCACGCAGTTCAGGGCGGCGGTGTTATCATCGATTCAGGCAACTTCGACTGGACTAACGGCAAGTTCCCTGAGTTCACAGAGCCTGACGAGAACTACCACGGTACTATCTACACAAAGGCTTACGGAAAGGCTGCTTACATAGTAAAGGCAAGAATGCAGCTCATGCGTGACTTCGGCTGCTATCCTTCAGCTCAGTCCGCTTTCTACCTCAACCTCGGCCTTGAAACACTCGCTGTACGTATGAAGCAGTACTGTGAAAACGCTATGACTGTTGCTCAGTTCCTTGAAAGCAATGACAAGGTTGAGTCAGTAAATTACCCCGGACTTCCAAGCAGCAAGTACCACGCACTGGCTGAGAAGTACCTCCCACAGGGTACAAGCGGCGTTATTTCATTTGTTATCAAGGGCGGAAGAAGTACAGCAGTTAAGTTCATGGATTCACTGAAGCTCGCTTCAAACGAAGTTCATGTTGCTGATATCCGTACATGCGTACTCCACCCTGCAAGCGCAACTCACCGTCAGCTCACTGATGAACAGCTCGTTGCAGCAGGAATCAACGGCGGTCTTATCCGTCTTTCAGTAGGTCTTGAGAACGTAAACGATATCCTCGATGACCTGAAGTCTGCTTTCGCAGCTATATAACGCTATGAAGCTGCTTATTGTATACGCCTCGCAGACAGGCTTCACGAAAAAATATGCCGACTGGCTCGCAGAAAAAACAGGCGGCGAAACTATGGATATAAAGGACGCAGAAGCTAAGGACGACAAGTTCTTCTCTGACTATGATGCCATTGTTTTCGGCGGCTGGGCTAATGCAGGAAAGATAGTAAAGTCCGCATGGTTCACAAGCAGGATAGACGGCTGGAAAGGCAAGAAACTCGCTGTTTACTGCGTCGGTGCAAGTCCGAATGACGGTCCGCACGTTGACGATATGCTCAACAAGGTCCTGACCGCAGATCAGCAGAAGTACGCTAAAGTGTTCTACTGTCAGGGCGGACTGGACTACGATAAGATGTCCTTTGGCTCACGCCTTGCTATGAAAGCATTTGCGGCAATTCTCAAAAAGAAAAAGACCGATGATCCCGCAGAAAAGCTTATGGCGGAAATGGTAGGAAAAAGCTACGATATCTCCGATCCTAAGTATCTCGATCCTGTCATTTCATACCTTGAAGCATAGGATAAAATTGGTAAATCATATTCACAGCCTTCCTTATAAGAGGGCTGTGTTTTTTTACGCCGTATGACAAAAACAGCCGCATCAAGCGGCTGTTCTGTAATTTATTTATGATGTAAGACCTTTTCTCATCAATACGAGATCGTATACATCAAGCTTGCCGTCCTCAGTGAAGTCTCCTGCCTTCCAGTTCTTAAGCTCTGCAGAAGGATCTGTAAGGAGCCACTTGCTGAGAAGTACAAGGTCGGAAGTATTGAAGTCGCCGTCGGAATTAACGTCGCCCTTTACATCCTCAACAGGAGGAACAAAACTCTCATCAAATGTATATGTGGCATTTTTAAGGAACTCATCCTCATCGTTCTTGTCGACCTTGTCCCAATCAGCCTTGCTTCCGTATACAGTTATAGCTGCACGGCTTGAGATATCTGAGAATGCGTATCCGTCAATAGAAGTAAGCTGTCCCGAGAGTTTGAGATCACTGAGCTTATCGCAGTAGGCAAAAGCCATGCTGCCGATCTCTGTACAGTATCTTAAATCTGCCGACTTAAGATTAGAACAGCTGAAGAAAGTGCTGTCAGCGATCTTCTTTACACCTGAAGGTAATACAACAGAAGTAATATTTTCATTTTTTGAGAATGCACCGCCTGAAACGTACTTTACATCAGAAGGTATAACAACATCACCCTTTGCGCCGTAACCGTCGATAAGGTTTCCGCTGATTATTACAAGGTCACTCTTCTGACGCTGTGCCTCGAGCCATGGAGTCTCTTCAAATACGCCTGAACCCATTTCTATCAGCTTATCCGGCAGATTCACCTCAGAAAGTGATGTACAGGTCTCGAATGCTTGAAAATCTATGTATTCAACGCTATCAGGAATCGTAACCGATTTAAGATCCGTACTTATAGCAAACGCATACATACCGATAGTCTTTACTGAATCAGGTATCGTTACACTTGTAAGCGAACTGCCGTTGAAAGCATAAGCTCCGATAGCTGTGACCGGAAGTCCATCTATTGAAGAAGGAATCTCTATTGATGTTGCGGTATAATCGCTTCCTGTTATCTCAACGTGGTCATCGTACTTTTCATAAGTAAGACTGCCCGAGGTCTCAGCATATGCATTGAGCGAAGCTGACGGGATCACATTTCCTGATACGGAAAGCGGTACTGCTGAAACAATTGCAGCAGCTGCAATAAGCGATGCAGCCTTTAATAACTTTGTTTTCATAACTAACCCCTCCTGTTATTATGATAGTTTTTTCGTCCGTATTTCATCGGACATTTCAGCAATTGAAGATGAAGCGCACATTCACGTTTCATAGCATTATTATATCACATATTGCATTTACAGTCAACAAAAATATAAAAAATATCTAAAATGGTATCGCCAAGTTAAATTTCATTTGTCAAAATGCTAAATGATTATTCCGAAATTGATCCTTGATTATTTAAACATCAAAAGATAAAGCCTTATCCCCGTTAAAAAGGGATAAGGCTTTTATATGTGAAGTTATAGTGATGCAAACTGTCAGTCAATGCTTCTGTAAGCATCGCGCTTCTGTATCTCCAGTGCATCCATAGGAGTTACGCCGTCACCTGTGTTGTAGACATCTGCATTGAAAATACCTGTGTTTGAAAGCTGATACTTGCCTGAGTTGGCATTGTTCTGGAGGATAAGCAGTGCATCGGCAAGGCCTGTTTCGCCGTCGCAGTTAGAGTCACCTGAGCGCTCGATATCGAGATTCGCAAGAATAGCTGTATTCTGTTCATAATTCTCGCTTTCAAGGAGCTGCTCAATAGTATCATTATCAATATCTTTATTGCTGTTCATTAAGATATAAGCAAGAGAAACAGAGTAATCGTACATATCTCCGCAGATGCCGTTATTGTTCATATCGAATTCAGAAGTGATCCTATTCCATTCGTCTGGAGTAAGTATCGTATTATCACTTCCGGGATATTCAGTTTGTTCGAGGAACGGGAAGAAGGAAAAATAACCATTATAGTCGTGATCATCAAGTATACCGTCACTGTTTATATCCGGTTCGGACGCTTTACCATTTTCAACTGCATTACAGTAGTAATTGAATGCAGCCACAAACTCTTTGTCATTGAATAACCATGGATTATATTCCTGCTCACCTATGCTGAACCATTTGCAGTACGCATTGAGCTTCTCAACAAATTCCTCGCTGTAAGGAGCGCCGCTTATGATACCCTCGTAATAAGAAGCGTCCGTATATTCAGGAAGTAAAGCATTATCACTGAGGCAGCCGTTCAGCAGAACGTTCATATCGATAAATACACTGGTTGTTACGATTTGTGAATCCTTGTGCCCCTTATCGCCGAACGGACAATAGCTGTAATTCTTCCATCCGTACCTGAAGAAGAATTCTCTGCACTTATTGAACTGTTCCTCAGTAAGACCGAGATTTTCATCAAACGGGACATCCTCTCTGTCTGTGATCTTAAGTCCGTAAAAATCTAAATTGTAGAACTTGTAGTATCTGGCATACTGATCGAAGATGTGGTAGATATAGGCATCTGCTATAGTGAAAGAGCCGTCGCCATCGAGGTCGAGATCGATGTTTTCGTCAGCTGTTATGTCTTCAAGTAATGAAGCACTATTCGGAGCGCTGTTTATATATGTCAGCAGATAATGGGCAAAATGTGAAGCGATAGGTTCGATAGTAAGATGTTTGGGGATATTATCAACATCAAAGACCTGCGGAGCGATATTGTCCATATAGTATGAAGGATCAAGGTACTCTTTCTTCATATCATTTGTTCTTACGAAATAATCCATGAACAGCTCCGAAACATCGTACCCTTCAACAGGCGGAGTATATACTGCTGAAAGATCCTTTTTAAACTTAATCGCACCACTATGGCACTGACTGTTCATGATTATATCTTCGTAGTTATAGTAAGTGAAAAGTGCATAGCAGTCAACGATATCAAAAACGCCGTCATCGTTTATATCCTTGTCGAATGTAGGTGCATCAAATGCGTTGAGTGCTTCGATATGGAATTCGTAAGTATTGTAGTATTCTTCGTTATAGCCGAATGTCTTCATTCCGTGGAAGTATTCTTCGGAAACGGCATGTGCATCGGGTACTGAAACTGCACCTATCGAAATAGCTGCAAGAAAAGCGGTCAGTTTTTTCATAATAAAACTCCTTTCGTATTCATCGGAAGATAATGAAACGTTGGTTGTCGTAACAGTTTCGGTTTCATTTGGATAGTTTTCGGAAGGTATCTGTGTAACGGCAGGTTCTTCGGCGTATGCAGGTGTATCAGCAGTGATATCGTTTTTGTACTGAACTGACACTGTTCCTGCGGTAACTGTCGGAGCTTTTTTCGCCTGCGTTACTGCACCTGCTGAAACAACAGCGGTAGTTATACTTTCATCCTTTTTGTTTTTACTTCTTTCTGTGCGTGACGCAGTAGTTGCTGTCGGGGCAGTCACTGTTGAAGTCATGACCGTATCAGCTTCAGTCGGAACAGGCAGAGTAGGATCTGTAACCGTATATTTTTCTCCGCTTATATCGTTTTTTGAACTGTTGCTGATATTATATCCTATACCCACTGCGAAAACACAGCATGCAGCTGCTGCAATTGCTTTGCCATAGAACGGTATCACACTTCTTTTGGGTTCTTCAATACTTCTGAAGAATTCTTCTTTTCGTTTTGCTTTTGGTTCTGTAAAACTTTCAGCGATAGCTTTTCTGAAGTTGCGGTCCATAGTCTGCCTCCTCTCCGACAATATTCTTTCTAAGCGAATCAAGGATCTTCCTTATGCGTCTTGCCATTGTTGCCCGTGATACACCATAAAGGCTGCATAGCACCTTCACGGGAACTTCATTTACATACCTTAAAAGAATGATCTCACAATCCTCTGAAGGAAGGGTTTTCATTGCAGATGCAAGCATGGTGTTTGTGAGTATCTCTTCTTCCTGATCTCTGCTGTCGGGAATGTCATCCGTCAGCTCCGCCGTTTGTTTTCTGCGGAAATAGTCTGTACAAAGATTGCCGGCTATGGTGTACAGTAGACGGAGATCAATGCCTTTGCTGCGGTAATTAGGTCTTTCAAGGAATCGAAGGAAGGTCTCTTGTGTCAGATCTTCAGCAATATCGGCATTATGTACCCTGTAGAAGCAGAATCTTAGTATTTTATCGTATTGTTCTTTTAGTTTATCTGCCACATTATTCCCCCCTTCACTATGTTTAACGGACCGGAACAGAAAATGTCTCAAACAAAATTGTAAACAGTTTGTGAACAAAATCTGTTCCTACGTAATCTTCTATATGAAGTTTATCATATGCGGCGGCATATGTCAATGTTTGCAATTTCGCCGTACACCGCTCAATACTTGCATTTTTTGCCAATATGTGGTATAATAGGCGCGGCGTGTCTTATGTCCGACACACATGTATAAAGGATAAAGGAGAAAGAATAATGAATAAGATCTATGCAATGCTCGCATCTGTTTCCTTACTGCTCTCACTCAGTACGGGACAGCTGACACCTTCTTTACAGTTTACAGTATCTGCCGCTGATTCTGTAAGTACAGAAGCTTCGGCAGGAACAGTCACATTCGACGAAACAAGCGGTACACTTACCCTTTCGGGTAATGTAGTTCTTACGGACGTAACTGCATATGCAAAGAATACCGCCGTAAAAAAGGTAGTTGCTGCACAGGGAACAATCCTTCCCGAAAGCTGCCGCCAGATGTTTCAGAACTTTACCGAAGTCGAATCAATAGACCTCTCAAAAGCCGATACCTCCGGTGTAACCAATATGTCTCAGATGTTTGAGAGCTGTAAAAAACTCACCGATCTGAATATCGACGGCTTTGACACCTCAAATGTCACATCTATGTCTGCTATGTTCTATGGATGTGAATCATTGACTTCACTTGATGTAACAGGTTTTGATACCTCAAACGTAATTTTATTTTCCTCGATGTTCGGCAGATGTTATGCTCTTGAAACACTTGATCTTTCAAGCTTTGATACTTCAAATGCTACATCTCTGGCAAATATGTTTATAAATGCTGAATCATTGACCTCTGTCGATCTTTCACACTTTGATACCTCAAAAGTTACCGAAATAAGCTATATGTTCTCTAAGTGCAAATCACTTACAGAGCTGGATCTTTCAAACTTTCATATATCAGGGGCAGAATCACTCAGCAATTTGTTTTCCGGATGCAGTAAACTCAGAACTGTTGATATTTCAAACTTCGATACCTCAAAGACAACTAATTTCAGAGAAATGTTTGCTGAGTGTCCCGAACTGACAACTATAATCGCTTCATCGGATAAATGGAGCTTAGAAAGTATCAAAACAACAGATTCCGATGACATGTTCAAGAACAGTACAAAGCTCGTAGGAGGAAACGGTACACTTGTAATTGAACAGACATTTACGGATTATATCTATGCGAATGTTGATTCCTTTGAGACTCCCGGATATCTTACCGATGTAAAGGACAGCCTTACTCCGCCCCGTATGGATGATGTAGTTCTTGACGAGGAAACAGGAATATTGACTCTTTCCGGAAAGGTAAACGCTTCGCACGTTGCTCTTTACAGAAATAATGAAGCAGTAAAGAAAGTTGTCGCCTCCGAGGGAACCATACTTCCGCCGAGCTCCCGCAAGCTGTTTTTACAGATCATGGCTGAGGAGATAGATCTTTCCAATGCTGATACTTCTAATGTAACCGATATGTTTTATCTGTTCGCTAACTGCAAGAATCTTGTTTCTGTTGATCTGACAGGATTTGATACATCAAAGGCAGTAAATCTCGGCTATATGTTCTATAACTGTGAGAAGCTCCCCGCTGTGGACGTTACTATGTTCGATACATCGAACTGCGGTTTCTTCGGCTCAATGTTCCGCGGATGCAAAGCTCTTACAACTGTTGACCTCTCAAACTTCAACACCTCAAAGGCTGATGATTTCAGCTGTATGTTCGAGTATTGTCCGTCTATTACTTCACTTGACCTTTCAAGCTTCGATACCTCTTTTGCAAGCGACTTCGACTGCATGTTTGACGGATGCGCGTCATTATCAGACCTTGATATAAGTTCATTCTGCACACCCCGTGCAACACTCATGCAATATATGTTCAACGACTGCAATAGCCTTACTGATATCGATGTAACAAAATTCGATACCGCTCATGTCACATCTATGGAAGGTATGTTCCTTGATTGTTCCGGACTTACCGAACTGGACCTCCGCAGCTTCTCACAGAGAAAGAACTGCGATGTCAGCAAGATGTTCGGCGGATGCAGCAGTCTTGAAAAGATACTCGTTTCAGATAGCTGGAATTTTGATAATCTTAATACACCTGATGACGGAAAAAAGAATTTGTATCGTTCATGCTATTTGTTCTCAGGCTGCGACAAGCTTACAGGCGGTAACGGTACAGCATTCAATAAGGATAGCTGCAAGCTTGATATGTTCCGCATAGACAGTGATGAAACTCCCGGATATCTCACTCTCGGCGATGACAGCGTACAGCCTCCCGAGGTCCTCTTCGGTGCAAATCTTGATGAAGAAACAGGAGTTCTTACTATATTCGGCGACTTCAGAGAATACGGTTTCAATTATAAGTTCAACTATTTCTGCGACGATATAAAGGAATACAGCAAGAATGAAGCTGTCAAGAAAGTAGTTGCCGCAGAGGGTACTGTTCTCTCCGAAGACTGTTCCGGTCTTTTTGATAATTTTATGGCGGAATCTATCGACCTTACAAAGGCTGATGCATCAAATGTCGTGGATATACATAATATGTTCTCTTATTGCACGAAGCTTAAATCGGTCGATATCTCAGGTATGGATTTCAGCAATGCAAAAGATACAGAATCACTGTTCAACAATTGTTCTGCACTTGAAACCGTTGACCTTACAGGTATCGATACATCTAACATCACATCCACACATAACATGTTCCAGGGATGTACTGCATTGACAACTATAAACGGACTTGCTGACCTTGATACATCTAATGTAACTACAATGGAATATATGTTTGCCGGCTGTAAATCACTTAAAGAAATCGATCTGAAAATATTTGATCTGTCATCAGTTGAAAAACTCCAGTGTATTTTCGGCGAATGTGAGTCATTAGAAACTGTTGATCTTTCGGGAGTGCACATTCCGAATCTTACGGATCTTCGTAATTTCTGTTGGAATTGTACATCGCTGAAATCTGTGGATCTCTCAGGTCTGGATGCACCAAAGATCAGTAGTATGTACTATGCGTTCAACGGATGCACTCAGCTGAGATCAGCTGATCTTTCAGATATGAACACTAACTCTCTAACTGACATGACATATGTGTTCGACACATGCGGAGCACTGACCGAACTCGATCTTTCAAATATCGACGTTTCAAAAGTCGAAAAAATGAGCTATATGCTTAATAACTGCTCTTCACTTGAAAGCGTTGACCTTTCCACATGGAATACTCCTTCACTCCAACAGGCATACAACATGTTCAGCGGATGCTCATCTCTGAAAACAGTTGACCTTTCTTCATTCGATACAACAAAACTGACCAGTATCAGTAATATGTTCATTAACTGCTCCGACCTTAAGACTGTATATGTATCAAATAAGTGGCAGCCTCTTCCAAATGCTGAGAAGATCAGTAAGGTGTTCACAGGATGCGATTCTATCGTCGGCGGTAACGGTACTGTATTCGACTCTGCACATATTAACGGTGTATATGCCCGTATTGATTCTCCGGATCTCCCCCGGCTACTTTACCGCTAAGAACGCTTCTGTTGTTCAGCCTGTTGTTACTACAGCACCTGCTGTAACACCTGTAACAACGTCCACAAAAGCTGTTATAACAACTACAGCTACAACAACAGTTATTAATACAACTGCTGTCCCTACAACTACAAAATCACCTGTTACTACTAAAGCTGCTGAGACTTCTGTAACCACTGAAACTGCAACTGTTACCAAAGCAGCAACTCCTTCTTCTACCATAGCTACTGCTGATGTTTCACCTTCCACAACTATAGCAGTTACTACAGTTCCTTCAACACGTAAATCATGGCTCGGAGATGTCAACAGAGACGGCTTTATCAATGCAACAGATGCCTCAGCTATACTTATGGCTTATTCGGCTTACTCCACAGGCGATACTACCGACCTTACGGAAGATCAGCTCATAGATGCTGATGTAAACTTCGATAAGACTATTGATGCTTCGGATGCCTCTATAGTCCTCGTTTACTATTCATATCTCTCAACCGGCGGTACGGACGATTTCCTTACATATCTCGGTGTTGAGGAAGAATAACCCGTCTTACCTTACTATCAAAAAGGAGTCTCTATGTGATACATAGTATTTGATGTTGAAACACCAAACCGTGCTAATAACCGTATGAGTGCCATTGGTATTACTATCATAGAAAACGGCATTATTGCAGATTCATTTTTCTCACTTGTAGATCCGGAAGTTTATTTCGACCGCTTCAATACTCAGCTTACGGGCATAAGTGCGGATACTGTTCAGGGCGCTCCGAACTTCGCTCAGCTGTGGGAACAGATAAAGTCAGTTATGGAAAGCGGTATACTTGTGGCTCATAATGCGGTATTCGATATGAGCGTACTGAAAAAATGCCTGCATGATTACGGTATAGAGTGGAAAAACACTGCAAAATACATCTGCACTGTTCAGGCTGGCAAGAAACTGTTACCGGGCATGAGCCATAGTCTGAATGTAATGTGCGACCATTACGGTATTTCACTGGATCACCATAAGGCGGACAGCGACAGCCGTGCCTGTGCAGAGATACTTCTCAGGTACATGGAAAGCGGCGCAGATGTCAATTCCTTTATCCGTACTTATCATCTGATATAAAATATAAAGCGTTCAGTTTCATACTGAACGCTTTTCTTATAATGACTTAAAACTGAAAGGATTACTTATCATTCCATCTCGGCAAGAACTTCAATATCCTTAGCTGACGGATTTACCTTTCCCTCGATTATTTCTGCATTCGGAGCACTCGTTCTGAGATTCTCCACTGCTTTTCCAAATCCGCTTCCGCCTGATGTAGCAAAGAGAATTATCTTCTTGCCTGAAAAATCATAGCTTTCAAGGAAAGTATTGATGATCGTAGGAGCAATGTACCACCATACAGGGAATCCGATGTATATAGTGTCATATGCCGCAATATCAGCAGATGTATCTGCCAGTTCGGGACGGGAGCTGTGGTCGCTCATCTCAATGCTGCTGCGGGACTGCTTGTTCTGCCAGTTAAGGTCAGCGTTGGTGTAAGGTACAGACGGTCTTATCTCATAGATGTCTGCACCTGCCTTATCAGCCAGTGACTTTGCAAGTGCGGCAGTATTACCGCTTGCTGAAAAATATGCTACTAATTTCTTACTCATGATATTACCTCCGTTATTTTTCTAATACATATGAACCCACGATCGGATATTCTGACAGTGTGTCACTGCAATTATTATAACACCGTCCTGACACTGTGTCAATATCGATCTGCTTATTTTTCTTAAAAACGTCATTATATACAGTGATAGTGCTTCATACTTGTTGCAATTGACGAAGTGAATTGCTGATATACAAAAAGGACAGCACTGCGGCTGTCCTTTTCCATTGTCATTTAATGAGTTTTTGCCTCAGAAGTACAATGTCGAATACATTTCCCGACTTGTCCCCGTTCATATCTGCAAGCCTGAACTGTGCCTTATCAAGTCCTTCCTGACCATGCAGGTATTTGTCCATGAGCACCAGGTCTGCAACGTTGACACTGCCGTCCATATTGATATCGCCCTGTTCGTATTCCGTTTTATTGAATGTGCATACCAACGCGGATGCTTTATCTGCGGTAACTGTTATAGTCGGTGATGAGGAAACTACCGCACCTGACCAGCCACCGAATGTATATCCTGCCTCAGGCTGCGCAGTGAGAGTAACCTTAGTACCGTTATTAAAAGAACCTGACCACAGATTTCCCGTAAAGCTGATATTTTCAGAATCCGCAGAAACACTGCCGCTTCCTTTTCTTGTGACTGTTATCGTAGCGACATTTTTGGAGATACCAAGATAATCCTGCATATCCTCTATGGCGTACTCTGCTCGCCTTTTGAAGAATGTACGCATTTTCTCCATTTCTCCGTGATAGTATTTCTGCTGAGCTTTGCAATAGGAATTGAAATCAGAATCAGGTCTGCCGTTGTTCCAGCGCCAGCCTGTCATGGTCATGTAGTCCATGTATCTGTTCTCCTCGTCATCAAGCTCCGCAACCATTTTCTCAGGCTCAAATACCGAGTATGCATAGGAATAGAATTTATCAGCAAACTGCTGTCTGAACTGCGGATTATCAAGAAGTCCCCTGAATATGGACGTAGGAGCTTCCTTGATATCCCTGTTCATTTTGCGGAAGCTTTCATACTGATAGCCTTCAACTCCGCCGAAGTTCTGATAGGTCAGTCCCACGGAATAGTCGAAATCAAATGAACCGAAACGCCATTTGCCGTCACTGTACGGATTGCCGTCAATAGGAGCTCCGTTGTTCTTCCACATCAGGTAGTTATGGTTCGGCCAGTCCCAGGTGCCAAGGTAAAGACCTGCACAGTAGCAGTCGATAATACTTTCAGCGTCTATTTTGGACATGACATAGTCATAGTTCTCCGCAACGGACATATCGTTCTCACGGCAGAATTCACCCAGTGCTTCAAGTTCGTCAAGCTCTGTTTCGGGACCTGCCTCAACTTCGCCGTTCTTTATCATGGAAACATTCTCCGCAGGAACACCGTAATTGCTCTGTATATAGTAGTCCGATGACTTCTCGATTATCTCGTACATTCCCCATAGTTCGCCGTCGATGAAAAGCATACACCTGTCACTGTCATAGGTAGCAAGTGCAGGAAGGTCGCGAAGTGCTGAATGTACCACACGCTCTCTCAATCTGTCAACCCATGAAACAGCTCTGAGACTGAACGAATCATAACGCTTTATTTTTCCGCCGTCAACTGCCGAATAATTATCGTCAAGAAGCTTGTAATCAAGTTTGGAATCGCCGTACTGCCTCCTTGCATAGACATTAAAGCTCTTTGTCTGACTGTTACGGGTAGAAGCGCCCTTGACACGTATTCCCATTTTCTGTGTGAAGCCGAATTCTCCGCCGCTGAAGTAGGTTATATCTGCTTCACGCTCCCACTCCTTGCCCTTGGAGAAAAAGTTCGCAACATTGTCCGTATCCCATTCGCTCTTTCTCGGATCGTACTGCGGACTGCTCTTCCAGTCCAGATACTGCTGACCTGCAACGTAAATACCCTTATCCTTATCGAAAAGATTATCCGGATCAGTAACCAATGAAACAACAGGTATATCCGAATAATATGCCAGCTTTTCGCTGTTCATGACGAAGTAGGTATTAGTGGTAACAGGGCTGAAAGTACCGTCCGAACCCTTTGCCGCCGCACGAACTATAGTCGCCTTGTCGAACTTCTCGGGACTTGCTGTGAACCTCTGCTGTAGCGTAGTGGAATATGGACTGTTGTCCTCGTGCTGATACTTGCTGTAAACGTTCTCGTCGATGCTCCTGTCATACATTGGTATCGCACCGCTGTACACCTTCGCAGTTTCGGATGTTGTAGGATCAGAGCCGTCGAGAGTGTAAAATACCGTATCGGCGGAGCTTATTGTCAGTTCGCTTATATCATTGACATTGTAGAAGCCCGAACCGAGTGAAAATACAGGCTCGGCAGGTGCTGTACTGTTTGCGGAAGCAGGTGTTGGAGTCATAACAGATAAACTGCCGCTTCCGTCGGGTGAACGTCCGTAGGTCGCATCCTCTGCAAGGGCAGGAACGCTTACTGAATCTATCAAACTTCCGTCCGCAGATGAAAGCGTAAGCTCCTCCCCCGACTTGCTGAGACTGAATCCCGTATTCAGTTCGGTCATGTCGCTTCCGTCCTTGTTTGCGGCAACAATAAGATGTTCACCGTTTCTGATTACAGTACCCGACGGAAAAACATACTTCATCGGCTGTTCGGGAGAATCCGATAAACCGAATCCGTCCAGTGAGATATCCGTTCCGCTTCCGTTGTAGAGCTCTATCCAGTCGGATGCTCTGCCGAGACTGTCAGTAAAACATGCCTTGTTCTGGGCGCAGACCTCATTAATGCATAGTCCCTCAGTGTTCTGTGCAGCCGATGCAATGGGTGCTATACACTGCATGGATGCCACAATAAGGAATGCAGAAGCGAGTCCTCCCATACGCTTCATAAATCTCATAAAAATACCCCTCTCTGTATTTTCTGGTAGTTCCTTACTCGTCCCGAATCATTCGCTTGTAATATTTATTTATCTAATTCGGGAACTAAGTATTACATGATAAAACAATTATAGCACATTTCACACAGCAATTCAACGTTTTTTGTGAAAGATGAACAACCAAAAATCAGAGAGTTTATTTGTAGATGATGTATAATCAAGATATACCGATAACAGAATAAATCCACGCAAAAATTAATTCACAGTAAATAAGGTATATTATTTTTCATCATTTGAAAATAAAAAGAGCTGTCCTCCAAATATGGTTGAACAGCTCTATTATATCAGTCAACGGATTTGAGTGATTCTGCCATGTTGATGCGTTCAAGCTTTATCTCCATGAACAGGTCCACTACAAATGTAAATACGAAAGTAAGTATAATGCTGTAGACAAAACTCATTGGTTCGATACGCGCCCTGAAATCCACAAGGTCAACAACTATCTGGTGCATTACGAACTTGTGAAGCAGTATCCCGAGTCCGAGTCCGCAGATAACGCCTATAGCTGTAAGGACTATGTTCTCCCTCAGCACATAAGCCGAGGACTCCCTGCGGAAGAATCCGAGAACCTTTATTGTAGCTATCTCACGTATCCTTTCGGTTATATTGATGTTGGTGAGATTGTAGATTACTATGAAGGCAAGTCCTGCGGCACATATGATTATAAGAAGCACTATATAGTCAAGGCTGCTCATCATATTGCCCATTCTTACCTTGGCGTCCGAGAACATCGTAAGGTTTGTAACGTTCTTGTTCTTTGCTATCACTGCGGCAGTCTTTCCCTTGTCAGCATTTTTCGGGAAGTTGATAAACGCTCCGTTGAATTCTGCATCCGAGTCCATCTGTGCATTATATGTATCTGCCGATATGAACACGTAATTATATACATGATTCTCAAATATTCCTGCGACCTTAAGGTGGAGTTCCTTCATCTCATCGTTTCTGAGTATTATCTCTTCACCTAATTCAGCACCGTATCTTTCTGCGATACTGTGACTTACAAGCGCTTCTCCTGCCTGCGGCATTTCAAGAGGTTCACCGTTCATGCTGCGGAAAACCATATGTGGTGCAAGCTGACTGAGATCCTCAACAGTTTTCAGCGTTATGCTCTTGACCTTGTTTCCGTAGATTATATCCCATGAACTGCTGTTTAAAAGCGCATAGTTATCAGTCTTTTCATCAAGAAGCGACCTCATCTTCTTTTCAGCCGATGACTTGAATGATATCTCCGCATCCGATATCTGTATCTCTTCGTACTGAACATCAGCAAATCCTGCAATAGAGTCCTTGATGCCGAAGCCTGTAAGAAGTAGTGCGGTACAGCCTCCGATACCGAGTATCATCATGAACAGTCTGCCCTTATAGCGGAGTATATTACGTATTGATACCTTGTGGAGGAATTTAAGCCTTTTCCACAGGAAAGGTACGTATTCAAGGAGTACACGCTTGCCTGCTTTAGGTGCTTTCGGACGCATAAGTGATGCAGCCGTTTCACCGAGCTCGTACCTGCATGCTATCCACGTTGTACCAACCGAGCAGAGAAGTGATACGATGACCGCTGCGGCTGCAAGTACATGATCGAACATATATGGTATATCAAGCGGGATGTACATAAGCTTGTATGTCATCCAGATTATCCTCGGGAAGAAGAACGTTCCCAGTGCATAGCCGATAATGCATCCAATTATTGCAGCAGTGCCCGAATAAAACAGGAACTTGCCCATTATCGACAGGTTTGAATATCCAAGTGCCTTGAAAACACCTATCTGAGTACGCTGCTCCTCGACCATACGACTCATTGTTGTCATGCAGACCAGTGCAGCAACAAGTATAAAGAACACAGGAAAAACTCTTGCTACCTGCTCAACTATTTTGGAATCGTTTTCAAAGCAGGCATAGCCGATATTGGTATTGCGGTCCAGAAGAAAGGTATCGGGATGCTTTATATCATCGATGTCCTTTTCAGCGTCGTCAATCTCTTTCTGTGCATCGGATATCTTGTCATCGAATTCCTTCCTGCCGCTCTGATAATCCTCAAGACCTTCCTGATACTCTTTAAGTCCCTTTTCGTACTCCGCAAGACCTTCCTCGTATTTTTTCTTACCCTCCTGAAATTCCTTAAGGGAGTCTTCATACTCTTTTTTGCCCTTATTGAACTCCTCAAGAGAAGCGTTATACTCTTTCAGTCCATCCTCGTACTGTGACCGACCGTTTTCAAGCTCGGTCCGACCTGCTTCAAGTGCCCGACGGTTCGCATCAAGTTCGGACTGCCGCTGTGCGAGAGCCTGTTTATTGGCTGCAACTTCATCCCTTGCTGCCTGAAGCTGATCGTGCGCTTCCTGGAGCTGAGTAAGTGCAGCAATAAGCATTTCTCTCTGTTCCGCGGGAAGCATGTCAAGCATACTAAGGGCTCTGCTGTTGGACATATCGAAATCATACCTGCTGTATGTAAGTCGGTTTGCCTGCATTGCGATATCCGCTTCGGCAGCACTTATCTGTTCCTTTGCAGCATCTATCTGTGCCTGACCGTTCCTTATTTCCTCTTCGCCTGCGATTATCTGCTGTTCGGATTCGTCAAGCTGTATTTTGTACTGTCAAGCTGCTGCTTTGCATTTTCAAGCTCGACCTGACCGTCATCTATTTTCTTTTTAGCCTCTGCAAGCTCTTTCTCACCGTCATCCAGTTTCTTTTTTGAATCATTCAGTTCCTTCTCGGCATCGTTGAGCTTTTCTTCTGCTTCATCAAGTTCGTTCTTTGCATCTTTCAGCTCTTTAAGTCCGTCCGAACGGCTGTCCGCAAGTTCAAGCTTACCATCCTGAAGCTCATCCCGTGCATCCGAAACGATACGTTCATACCGTGCATCAGCCTGCTGCTGTACAAGCTTTTCCCACTTGTCCTTTTTAAGCTCCATGAAGTCGTTATACTCGTCAGAATATATCATGCTGTCGTTATCGAACTTGACGTAGATGTCTGTATAGGCTTCCATATCGAACGCTTCGGGAAGCACATATGCAAATGCATCCACCGAACCGTTACCCACCGAAGATGAACCTCGCTCGAAGTTGATATAGAGTGCAGAACGTACTATTCCAACTACGGTGAATCCGTCGTGTCTGAACGAATCAAGAGTATCTTCATCGTTTTCGGCGGAAAAAGTCAGCGTATCGCCTATACGGAGGGCATAGGTGAAATCCTCATCGATAACGCACTCGCTGTCATTTTCGGGAAGTCTTCCTTTCATAAGCTGCAGCTTGTTTATTTCGGAAGGCGTTGAGATCATCTTCACAACTTTCTCGCCTTCTCTTACAAGACACACAGTATCCATTGAGTATGAAGGCTCTGCGTATCTTACTCCCGAAGCCTTGCGGAATGCCTCTGCATCCTCTTCCTCCCAACCGAGTGTGGAGACAAGTCTGTAATCGTACAGCTGCTTATCCTGATAAAAGCTGTTCATCATGCTTACCATTGCGGGGGTAGTTATCCTTACTCCCGTAAAGAAGCCCGTACCAAGTGCGATGATAGCAAGTATGGCAAAAAATCTTCCGAAGGTGCTGCGTATCTCACGCACCGTTGTTTTTTTCATCGAAGCCGCCATAACTCACCACTCGATCTCTGATACATCAACTGCATCGTAGTTCTTTGTCATTTTTTCAACTATACCGCTCCTTACAGTTATAACACGGTCCGCCATAGCAGATATAGCCTGATTATGCGTTATAACAACTACAGTCATGCCCTTTTCACGGCATGTATCCTGCAAAAGCTTTAGTACTGCCTTACCTGTTTTGTAGTCCAGAGCTCCTGTCGGCTCATCACAGAGAAGCAGTTTGGGATTCTTGGCAAGTGCACGTGCAATAGCCACACGCTGCTGTTCTCCTCCCGAAAGCTGCGCAGGGAAGTTGTTCATTCTGTCCTCAAGACCTACCTGCCGAAGGACTTCCGCTGCATCAAGTGGTTCACGGCATATCTGTGCCGCAAGCTCTACGTTTTCAAGTGCGGTGAGGTTCTGGACAAGGTTATAGAACTGAAAAACAAATCCCACATCGTATCTGCGGTAAGCTGTAAGCTGCCTTTTCCTGAGAAAAGCCAGTTCGGTTCCGTCGATAACTGCGCTTCCCTCGCTGAGTGTATCCATGCCTCCGAGTATATTGAGGATAGTTGTCTTTCCTGCTCCCGAAGCTCCTACTATAACGCAGAATTCTCCTTTATCGATATTGAAGCTGACGTCTTTCAGCGCATGTATCTCGACCTCTCCTGTCTTATATACTTTTTTTACGTTCCTGAACTGAACATAACTCATCATTTCACCTTCCTGTATCCTCAGACATAAAAAGGAATACCCGTAATGCAAGAGTATTCCTTTATGTCATCTATCTTCTGTTAGAACGTTATATCATTGATATGTGTCCTCATAATATCCGTCTATATAATAATCATTGCCGTAATAGCTGTCCATGTAGTATTCATCGCCGTAATTTCCGTCGATGTAGTAATGCTCTCCGTAGTAGTCATCCTGATACTCCGCGGGAGCTTCTGTTGCCTGCTCTTCCTCCTGTGGAACAACAGGCACCTCGTATGTATCATATTCCTCTTCCTCAGCGGCGATAAACGGCGGTTCTGTAGTCTCTGCCGTACCGTTATCGGAAGGATAGTATGTTATACCGCTCTGAAGCGAGCTTATAACGTTATCCTTGTTGTTGCTTATGCCGAAACTGAGTGGCATTTCCAGATACGGTTCGTTGAAGTTCTCACCGTCATCTGCGCCGTAGGGACGGAACACCACCTTTACAGTCTCGCTTTTAATGGATATTGGTCCTTCAAGTATTATTGGATCGGGTGAAGGATCGTAGATCCTGCTTACCGATGAAAGCTTATCCGAGGCAAAGTTAACAGCAGATGAGATGTCATCATAGTCCGAATAGTGAACCACGAGCTTTGCCATACTGTGGAAGGAAAAATCACGGGATTCAAGCTTTACATCCCTTTCCCCGTCCGACAATGAAGAATAGATCTCGGGGTGATTTTCAAGGTATTTTACCTGATAATCCTCGGTAACATCATAATGCCAGCCGTCGGTGGAGTGTTCTACATCAAAGAAAACGTGACACTCGATACCGTCAGGATCCTTGAACAGGTAATACTTTCTGTACTCGTTCGGGTGACAGCCGGGAAGACGGCATCTTTCCGACAGTTTGAACTCTTTGCCGTATATTTTCGTCAGATAATCTGCCGCCTGATCAACAGTAACGTCCTTTTTGTCCTCGCAGCCTGCGGCAGGCAGCATAAGCACTGTACAGGTTAAGATAAGAAGTGTTCTCTTTATATTTCTTATCATAGACAATTCTGCCTTTCTTTTGTATATCATACCCGACCTGATGCCGGGACAAATCTTCTTTATATTTTATATTTTACACTATTATTGCTGATACGTCAAGTATCAGCAGAAAATAAATCATTGAACTCGGCAAAATCACTTTGAAGCTTTTCAAGAAACAATCCAGCAATAGGAGAAAATATCTGATACTTCTTCCAGATTATATACATTTTAGTTTCAAGAAGAGGCGTTATGGGACGGAAACACAGTCCGCTGTTTTCGCTGGTATCCACAAGATGCTCAAAGGTCAGCAGATAACCGAGTCCCTCTTTAACGAGTACCGAACCGTTATAGGCGAGATTAACCGTACCTGCAAAGTTCAGCTTATCCATATCATCTCCGCACCAGCGTGGAAAATCAACTCTTATGGACTGCTCAGAACAGAACAGCGGAAGTCCGTAAAGGTCGTCGAAGCTGAGCACCTCCTTTTGAGCAAGGGGACTGTCACTCAGCATTACTACTCCCCATTTGTCGCTCTCGGGGATAGTGAGGTAGTTGTACTTTGAAAGATTCGGCGGTTCAACAATTACAGCAAGGTCAAGTATTCCCCTGTCAAGGCGCTCCGCAACAGGTTCGGTATCTCCGCTGAATATATGGAACACGAATCGCGGATATTTCTCCTTGAACTCCTTTATGCTCCTTGCAAGATACTTTATAAGGTGACTTTCCGCACAGCCTATCCTTATTTCTCCGCCGATTATATTATCTATCTGACTGAATTCCTCCGCGGTCTTATCTACCATTGCGATGATGTCCTCAGCACGTTTTCGCAGCAGCATTCCCTCATCGTTGAGACGCATGCTCTTGTTTGTACGGATAAAAAGCTCGTGTCCGAGTTCTTCCTCGAGCTTCTTCATCTCCTTTGAAAGTGAAGGCTGTGATACGTGCAGACGTTCCGCAGCTCTTGTCATATTCTCCTCTCTTGCGATCGCAAGAAAATAACGCAATACCCTTATTTCCATATCTGACCTCCGAATAAGTATAATATGATGATAACATATTCTGCTATTCCTGTCAAGAATATCAGCCTGTATTCAATAGTCATTCCGCATTTCTGTCAATAACCTGCGCATAGTCGCACATAGTCCGCAATAAATTCAGTAAATATGTTTTTTTAAAAAAACTCTTGCAATAAATACTGATTTGCGATATTATATAGGTATAATACATGACTTGAAAAAAAGGAGCTGGTCACAATAGGAAATATTTACAGAGAGCTGCTTGAAAAAATAAGAGCTTCCAAACTCAGAGTATATGGTATAGAGGTATTCCGCGGCGGCGGAGTCTCAATGTGTGAAATGTTCTCAAGAGATGTTCGCTACCCTGCATATTCGGCTACGAAGTCCGTAACTTCAACAGCTGTCGGACTTGCTGTCTCGGAAGGAAAAATGGATATATCCCGTCCCCTTGCAGAATACCTGGACGAAACACTCGTAAATGCTATGCCTGCGGAACTGAGAAACGGCTTCTCAAAGCTCAGCATCGAACGCTTCCTCACTATGTCCGTTACAGGCTACCCCTTCCGTCCCGAAGGAGAGGACTGGCTCAGAGAAGTACTTGCAATGCATCCCGATACCGAAAGCGGGCCTGCTTTTTCCTACACCAATGTTTCGGCTTACCTTGTAGGTGCTGCCTGCGAGAATGCTGTCGGAATGCCGATTCCCGAATATCTTCAGCCTCGTATATTTGAACCACTTGACATGCCGCTTCCTGAATTCCAGTACGATCCTCAGGGACGTTTCAACGGTGCAACAGGTATGAAGCTTACCGTTCACGAACTCAGCCTTATAGGACAGCTTTACCTTCAGGAAGGCGAATGGAACGGCACACAGTTAATTCCGAAGGAGTGGACTAAGCTCGCAGTATCAAAGCATATCGATAACGACAGAGGAGGCTACGGCTATTTCTTCTGGTGCGGAAATGACTCGTTCAGTATCAGCGGAAAATGGGGACAGCGCTGTATAGTTTACCCGAAAAAAGGGGTAATGGTCACCTATATGGGCAATATTCCCGACGACGCTGAGAAAATACAACTTATCGCAGAGGAATTCTGCGAAGGACTTTAATGTCCTGAATGGCGGATAATCAGAATTAAGTGCATAACTGCACAACGAAAGGAGTTTTTATCATGAAACTTATCGGAAAGCTATGTTCGGCAGTAACTGCGGCGGCAATGCTGCTGTCGCTTACTCCATGCATCAGGTACGATTCTGCTGATGCGGCAACAAATGTGTCCATCTCCCCCGATATCCCGTATGAGATAAACGGCGGAAAATTCGAGGGCTGGGGCTCATCACTGTGCTGGTGGGCAAACCGTGTAGGCTACTCGGATACGCTCTCTCAGAAAGCTGCCGACCTGTTCTACGGTGAAGACGGTCTGAGGCTCAACATTGCAAGATTCAATATCGGCGGCGGTGATGATCCGACTCATGACCACATTACACGTACCGACTCAAATATGCCTGGTTATACCAAGTATAACAACGGAAACGTTTCCTATGACTGGTCCGCTGACACAAATCAGCGTAATGTGCTCATGAAGTGCATTGACGCCGCAGGCGATGACATGATAGTTGAAATGTTCTCAAACTCTCCGCCGTATTACATGTGCAAGAGCGGATGCAGTACAGGTAATACCAATGCAGGCTCAAACAATCTCAAGGACGACTACTATGACGATTTCGTCGAGTATCTCGCAGAGGTCTGCTACCACTACGAGCACGACTGGGGAGTTGATATACAGAGTATCGATCCCATGAACGAGCCTTATACAAACTACTGGGGCGCTTTCAGTAAAAAGCAGGAGGGCTGTCACTTCGATCAGGGCGAATCTATGAACAAGGCGTTCACCGAGCTTGATAAGTCCCTGAAAAAACGCGGTCTTAACGACATCATCATAAGCGGATGCGATGAGTCCGTAATCGATACTCAGATAACCTCCTTCAACAAGCTTTCGGACGATGCTAAACGAGTTCTTGGACGTATCGATACTCACACATACGGCGGAAGCAAAAGAAGTGAACTTAAGGATACTGCAATAAAAGCTAATAAGAACCTCTGGATGAGCGAGGTGGACGGAAGCAGTACAGCAGGTTCAAATGCAGGTCAGATGGGCGCTGCACTCTGGTTCGCAAGCCGTATAACTCAGGACTGCAACGACCTGAACTGTTCCGCATGGATAATGTGGCAGCTTATCGATAATCATATCTCCTCTCAGGGATACAACGGCAAAAAGGACTCCGGTATGCCTAATATAAACGGCGGATTCTGGGGAGTCGCTGTTGCAGATCACGATAAGAACGATATCATCCTCACCAAGAAGTATTACGCATTCGGACAGTATTCACGCTATATCCGTCCCGGAATGATAATGCTCAAATCCTCTTCATCTACGCTTGCGGCTTACGACAAAGAGAACAAGCAGCTCGTTATCGTCGCTGTTAACACTTCGGGCAGCAATAATGACCTTAATGTCGACCTTTCACAGTTCGGTACAGTCGGCGATCACGCTCAGACTATCAGAACAAGCGCAAACGAAAACTGGAAGGACGTTGGAAACACTTCTGTAAACGGCAAAAAGCTCAACGCTTCACTTGCTGCAAACTCTGTTACAACCTTCATTATCGATAATGTAAGCGGCGGTTTCGAGCGCAATGACAAGATAGACCTCAGCAACGCTGTAATAAGCGGAAGCAAAAGCTGGAAGGACTCGGAATACACATGCGAAAAGGCTTTCGACGGCAATAACTCCAGCTATTTCGACGGCGTAGGCGACGGCTACGTTCAGGTTGACCTCGGTCAGGATTACGACCTTACCGCTATCGGTTTCTGTCCCAGAAAGGGTTACGAATACCGCGCAGGTGACGGAAAATTCATGGTATCTTCAGACGGCGAGAATTGGTCCACTGTTTACACTATCAGCGGAGAACCTTCATTCGGTATGCACTATGTAACATCCTTTGAAGGTCCTGCTTCGGGACGCTATGTACGCTATCAGGTGCCTTCGGGCGCTCCTGCAAACAGCTTCAACAAGGACAGTGTTTACTGCTGTAATATTGCTGAAATAGAGCTTTACGGAAGTGCAGGCAGCGGTACAGCTTCAACTGCAATAAAGCCTGTAAGTGTAACAGGAAGCAACGCATACAAAGACTCGGCAAACGACTCTTCAAAGGCATTTGACGGAAATAATTCCACATACTTCGACGGTGTAGGAAACGGCTGGGTACAGGCTGATCTCGGAGACCTTTACGATATTTCCGCAATAAGCTTCTGCCCGAGAGACGGCTACGAATACCGTGCAGCTGACGGAGTCTTCTCTGTTTCACAGGACGGTCAGAACTGGAAGGATATCTACACCATCAGCGGCAAGCCTGATTTCAGAACGAACTACATCGATAACCTCGGCGATAACATACAGGCAAGATATGTGCGTTATCAGGTACCCGAAGGCAAACCCGAAAACGGTATCAACAAGGACGACGTTTACTGCTGCAACATTGCCGAGATCGCTGTTTACGGCACTAAGGCAGAGGTAGCTCCTGTACCGACAGAAGCACCTACAGAACCGACCACTTCTGCCCCTACTGAACCCCCAACGGAACCAACAACTGCTGCACCTACAGAACCTCCGACAGAACCAACTACAGCTATTATTTCCGGACCGGTTGCATACGGTGATGTCACTCTGGACGGAAATGTAAGTCTTGCAGATGCACTTGCTATTCTTCAGTACGTGGCCAATGCAACAAAGTATCCTCTGGAAGCACGTGCGTTGGACAATGCGGATGTTTACAGCCGCGGCGACGGAGTTACAGCTATGGACGCACTCAGCATACAGAAATACGATGCAAAGGTTCTCACATCGCTTCCCGAATCATATAAGCAGTAATAATTCTCAGCGCTGCCAAAATGGTGAAAATCTATGATCATTGAAACTGAAAGACTGATATTAAGAGGTTTTTCCTTTGATGACTTTGATTCGCTGTATGAGATCCTTTCAGATGAGGAAACAATGGCGCATTATCCCGAACCCTTCAATAAAGAAAAGGTTCGGAACTGGATAAAACGAAATATCAATAATTACGATGAACACGGATCAGGACTTCTGGCGGTAGTTCTTAAGGAGAACGGTCAATTGATCGGTGACTGCGGGATAACCATGCAGAATATCGACGGAGAAATACTTCCCGAGATAGGCTATCATATCCATAAGGAACACTGGCGTAACGGTTACGGCAGTGAAGCTGCCCGAGCTGTAATGGACTGGGCATTTACTAATACCGGTTACGAACGTCTTTATTCGTACATGAAGTACACAAACACTGCATCGTATCGGACAGCATCTGCAATAGGAATGAAAAAAGTCAAGGAGTACCCTGACGATAAAAACGGTATTTCCTACGCTTACGCTATATCACGCAGTGAATGGGAAGCTCTGAAATAACAAGCATATCAAAACAGCCCCGAAACGGTCTATATCGCTTCGGGGCGTCGTTTTTTTCAATCCCGTATTATGTGCCCTACCAAAATCACTGCTTAAATGTAAACAAAAAGCCACAGTGCTCCCGGATACCTCGGAAACACTATGGCATATTTTCATTCTTTGATCCTTATGCGATCGGAGTACCCTCCGGTACCATATCGTCAACAAAGATGACCTTGCATCCGCATGCATTGTTGGTTGCTGCAAGAAGCATTCCTTCACTTGTTACACCTGTGATACGTGTTGAAGCAAGGTTTGCGATAACGATTATCTTCTTGCCTATGAGCTGCTCAGGCTTGTAGTACTGCTTTATGCTTGATACGATAACTCTCTCCTTGATACCGTCAGAGAGTGTGAGCTTATAGCAGCTGTGAGACTTTCTTATCTCTGCACACTTGATTATCTTGCATACTCTCAGGTCAAGCTTGCTGAAATCATCAAGCTGTACTTCGTCCTTTACAGGCTTTACAGGATCGGGATCGCCGTAAACTATCTGCTCTTCTTCCTCCTCGACCTCAACAGGCTTAGGATTCTTCTCCTCCTCTGTCATTGGTGTTGAGAAGTCAAGAAGTCTTACATAGCTTTCTCTGTCGATAGCGTAGAGGAAGAGATAGAGACGAGGTCCCTTTTCCTTACCGAGAAGAAGCTGATAAACACTCTTGAAGAATGCACCCTGAAGTGACTTGATATCAGGGTTGTCCTCACCGAATATCTGCTTCGGGATAGCATAAAGCTCTGTGTTCAGCTCGTCAAGTGTATACTCGCTGCTGCTGAGGTAATCGTGGAGTATCTGTATCTCCTTCTTGCCCTCATCGGAGAGTTCGTTGTAAACATCCCAGTTACGGTATGGAAGGAGCTTGTTTGCGTTTTCGGGAGCGCAGTTCTCAAGCCAGTACTTTGCAAGGTCGAGACGTCCTGCGAAGTCCTCGTACTTGTACGGCTGACCTATCTTCTCAAATACAGTTTCAAGCATAGGAACGTTGAAGTCAACGATAGAACCAAGCTGTACAAGAAGTCCCATAGGAACAGTGCTTATCTTGCGGTCAGTCATAAGGCTGTACTCGATTATGGACTTTGTATGCTCGTCAGCTTCGCCCTTTATGTACTGGTCGTACTGCTTGTCAAACTCGAAATACTGACGGAGTATACCATCATCGAAGCAGAGGTTGAACGCCTTGTTTGGTTCAACTCTTGAATACAGCCAGAGAAGTACCTCAGGCTCGTATATCTTAAGGAGAGTCTCGGGAGTCATGTTCAGACCTGATGAGCCTGACATTTTACCTGTAGAACCCTTGATTCCTATGAACTCGTATCCCTTGAACATAGGCGCCTTGATGCCGAATATCTTCTCTGCGATAACACGGCTCGTATCGTATGAACCGCCGGGAGCTGCATGGTCCTTTCCGCCGGGCTCGAAGTCAACACCTTCATAAAGCCAGCGCATAGGCCAGTCTATCTTCCATGCAAGCTTGCAGTTTGTATCCTTTGTGAAGTCGAAATCACCGCAGTGTCCGCACTTGCACTCGTATTTTGCAGTCTTTGAAGCATCATCGTAAGCTGTTATCTTAGTTGTGTCCCTGTGACACTCGGAGCAGTAGATAGATACAGGATAATATGCCTCACGCTCGCCCTCCTGAGCATCCTGAGTACGGAAGCTGTCGAGGATATCGAATATCTCGCCGCGCTTCTCAAGAGCTGTAAGGATGTGGTCGCGGTACTTGCCGCTTCTGTACATATCAGCCTGATGACGATAATCCATTTTAATTCCGAAACGGTCTATTGAAGCCTCGAACTCCTTCTCGAAGTATTCAGCGTAGGTCTTTTCTTCGGTTTCAAACGGGTTCGGTACATCAACATATGGATAGCCGATGTATTTCTCAAATCCCTCTGTTACCTTTGCAACGTTTACAGGTACCTTACGGAGACGGTCAAACTCATCCCATGAGAAGAGAAGCTTTGCCTTCTTGCCCTTTTTCTGAAGTGCCTTAGCTACAAAAAGGCTCGTAGCGATATCTCTGAAATTTCCTATATGTATAGAACCTGAGGGACTGATTCCCGCAGCACACACATATTCCTCCTTGTTGGGATTTCTGCTTATAAGCTCGTCAGCTATCTTTTCGGACCAATGCATTATCTTTAACTCCTTCATTAATATGGTAATAACCGCGTGGACCACGGTATATTTCAAAATATCCTTATTATTATACCATACAGACGTGATTCTGTCAACCTTTTTGCAAAAAGAGTACACATACAAAAACTGCCCCTGCGGATAACAGAGAGCAGTTTCTGTAATAATAACCGTCAGTGATAGTGGTGACTATCTTTAAGCACCATATCCTTTACCTTCATAAGTGAAGTTGTGGTACTTCTTTCGTTTTCTGAAAGCTTCATGGTGATGTATTTTATGGTTTCCTCGTAATCGGGGATCATGATGTGTTCAAGTGCATTTACACGGCGGCGAGTCTTTTCTATTTCGTCTGCCATGAGCTGACAAGCCTTTTCAACCTCCGCAAGTCGTATCATCTTCGGGAACACCTCGCTCAGTGCCTTTACAGCGCCGTCAAGATCGATAGAAGTGAATGCTGTGCCGTAGGAATATATATCGTTGGTATCGTCGGTGCGGTATTTCGGACTGAAAACGGGGATGTATACGCTCATTACGTTCTTCTCCCCCACTTCAAGCTCCACCTCCTGCTTCGGGAGCATGAGCGCAGTTTCCAGCGCCTCCCTCTGCATTACCGAACCTGCAACTGCCATATATCTGTCCGCAGCTTTTATAGCTTCCTCTACCTCTGCACGGAGCTGACGGTTCTCACGTATAAGGTTCATGAACTGTCTCATAAGCTCGTCACGCTTGTCCTTAAGGAGCTTATGACCGCGCCTTGCCGAGTCCAGCTTCTTTTTCAGCTTGCTCAGCTCCATACGGGTAGGATTTACGTTAAGTCGTGCCAAAACAGCTCACCTCAGTTCTGCTTGTCGTAGTATTCGGCAAGATATTCTTCCCTGATTCTTCTCAGCTCGCTTCTCGGAAGAAGCTTAAGAAGCTCCCAGCCGATAGAGAGAGTTTCCTCAATGCTTCGGTTGTTGTTGAAGCCCTGTGAAACATATCTGCGCTCGAACTCATCTGCAAACTTCGCATAGATAAGGTCCGTTGGAGTAAGAGCCGCTTCACCGAGAACTACCATGAGTTCCTTGGCGTCCTTTCCTCTTGCATAAGCGGAGAAAAGCTGGTTCATTGTATCTGAGTGGTCAGCACGAGTCTTGCCCTTGCCTATACCCTTATCCTTAAGACGGGAAAGCGACGGAAGAACGTCCACAGGCGGATTGATACCCTTTCTGTAAAGCTCACGGGAAAGTATTATCTGTCCCTCTGTGATGTAGCCGGTAAGGTCAGGGATAGGATGAGTCTTATCGTCCTCGGGCATGGTGAGGATAGGTATCATAGTGATACTTCCCTCCTTGTCATCCTGACGGCCTGCACGTTCATACAGTGAAGCAAGGTCCGTGTACATGTAACCGGGATATCCTCGGCGTCCGGGAACTTCCTTACGTGCGGCGGAAACTTCGCGGAGAGCGTCCGCATAGTTGGTTATATCAGTGAGGATAACAAGTACGTGCATCCCCTTTTCAAACGCAAGGTACTCTGCGGCGGTAAGCGCCATTTTCGGGGTTGCAAGACGTTCTATAGCGGAATCGTTTGCAAGGTTCACAAACAGCACTGTACGGTCAAGAGCTCCAGTTTCACGGAAACTGCGGACGAAGTACTCCGACTCCTCAAATGTGATGCCCATTGCTGCGAATACAACGGCAAACTGCTCGTTATCGCCGAGAACTCGTGCCTGACGTGCTATCTGTGCGGCAAACTGAGCGTGAGGAAGTCCGCTTGCGGAGAAGATAGGAAGCTTCTGACCTCTTACCAGTGTGTTGAGTCCGTCAATAGCCGACACACCTGTCTGTATGAATTCCTGCGGGTATTTTCTTGCAACAGGGTTCATCGGAAGACCGTTAACGTCCATACGCGCCTCGGGGATTATCTCGGGACCGTCATCTATAGGACGTCCCAGTCCGTCAAAGACTCTGCCGAGCATATCCTCGGATACGCCAAGCTCCATCTGATGTCCCGAGAAAACTACCGCACTGTCCTTAAGGTTGATACCTGCGGCATTCTCGAAAAGCTGTACCAGTGCATTGCTGCCGTCTATTTCAAGAACACGGCATCTGCGCTTCTCACCGTTGCTGAGACGTATCTCGGCAAGCTCGCCGTAGGTAACGTTCTCAACGTCCTTTACCAGAAGAAGAGGACCTGCCGCTTCTTCTATAGTTCTGTATTCTCTTGGCATCAGTCTTCCTCCTTAGTGAGCAGCTCGTGAAGCTCGGAGGATATCTCCGTTGTGAGTCTGCTGTATTCTGCATCTGTGTCCTTTTCCTCTATATATTTGAATCGTCCTATCTTCTCACGTACTGCAAGTCCTGCAACCTCTTCAACGTCAGCACCCTTTGCGATAGCTTCGGAAGCCTCATCGTTGAAACCGAGTATGAGCTTCATCATATAAAGCTGCTTCTTGAGACTTGTGTATGTGTCCACCTCATGGAACGCAAGCTGATGCAGGAAGTCCTCACGTATAGACCTTGCTGTTTCCATTTTAAGACGGTCGTTAGCAGAAAGTGCATCCATACCGATGAGCTTTACTATCTCCTTCAGCTCGGATTCATCGTGGAGTATCTGCATAAAGCGTCCGCGGCATATCATCCAGTCCTTTGATACGTTGTTATCGTACCAGTCCGCAAGTGAATCAGCATAGAGCGAATAACTGGTGAGCCAGTTTATTGCAGGGAAGTGTCTCTGATAAGCCAGTGAGGAATCAAGTCCCCAGAAGACCTTTACGATACGCAGTGTAGCCTGAGATACAGGCTCTGAGATGTCACCTCCGGGAGGCGATACCGCACCGATAACGGAAAGTGCGCCTTCTCTGCCTTCACTGCCTGTGGATATAACTCGTCCTGCGCGTTCATAGAACTGTGCAAGTCGGCTTCCGAGGTATGCGGGATAACCCTCGTCACCGGGCATTTCTTCAAGACGTCCCGACATCTCACGGAGAGCCTCTGCCCAGCGTGAGGTAGAGTCCGCCATAAGTGCAACTGAATAACCCATATCACGGTAATACTCCGCAATGGTGATACCTGTATATACAGAAGCTTCACGGGCTGCAACAGGCATATCAGATGTGTTTGCGATGAGAACCGTTCTCTCCATAAGCGACTTGCCTGTTTTAGGATCGATAAGCTCTGGGAACTCGTTCAGTACATCCGTCATTTCGTTTCCTCGCTCACCGCATCCGATGTATACGATGATATCCGCCTCAGCCCACTTTGCAAGCTGATGCTGTGTAACGGTCTTTCCGCTTCCGAAAGGTCCCGGGATAGCTGCAACTCCGCCCTTGGCTATAGGGAAAAGGCAGTCCACGACTCTCTGACCTGTTACCAGCGGCATATCAGGTGAGAGCTTCTTCTTGTAAGGTCTGCCGCGGCGGACAGGCCACTTCTGTACCAGTGTAAGCTCCCTGTCTCCCTTGTCGGTCTCAACGATGCACACTACCTCGTCAACGTTGAATTCGCCTTCCTTAACGGACTTGACCTTGCCGCTTACGCCGTTCGGTACCATTATCTTGTGGAGAACTATATCCGTCTCGGGAACTGTACCTATAACATCGCCGCTTTCAACAGTGTCCCCCTCCTTTACAGTCGGAGTGAACTGCCACTTTCTGTCACGCTTTAACGAGGGAACTTCAACACCTCTTGCAAGATTGTTTCCGCAGACCTTGCGTATATCATCCAGCGGACGCTGTATTCCGTCGTAGATACTGCCGATAAGTCCGGGACCAAGCTCAGCGCTCATCGGTTCGCCTGTGGACTCAACTGATTCGCCTGTACCAAGACCTGCTGTCTCCTCGTATACCTGTATGGACGCACGGTCGCCGTGCATCTCGATTATCTCGCCTATAAGACGCTTTTCGCTTACACGTACAACGTCGAACATATTGGCATCTCTCATGCCCTCGGCAACTACAAGAGGACCTGAGATCTTGATTATATTTCCAATGCTGCTCAAATTTCGCACCTCTCTTTATTTATTGAGTATATCAGAGCCGACTGCCTTTTCAACAGCCTCGTGAAGCGCCCTCATGCCGTCCCCTGTATTACCCTCTATTGCAGGTATAAGGACTATCGATGGCAACTTGCTGCTCCTGTATTTCTTTATAGTATCACCTGCAGCTGCTGCGGCAGGCTCGGTTATATATATAACTGCAAAATCATTTACTGCAAGACGGTTGATGAGCTTTGATATCTTTTCAGGCTCGGTCTCGCAGAAAACGGACAGTCCGAGAGCCGCAAATCCCGAAACACTTGCGGTATCGCCAATTACGGCAGCCTTGTAATTATCAGCCATAAAGCTTTCTCATCCTTTCCGTTATTGTTTCCCTGTCCGCACCGAATTCCCTGCACACACGAAGTATACGCAGATTTTTAAGTTCGGCGCAGACCGATATATAGTAAGCCTCCAGCGGCTCGCATCCGAAAGCCTGCATACGTGCAGGTTCAGCAAGCTCCATAACTGCGTCATCAGCCCATTTCTCGAAGGCTGCCGCAGAACGTGCAAGGCATTTTCCTGCCTCGTCATAAGGAGTCATATCAAGGTAAGAGAAGAAGCTCTCACTTCCGCCCAGTGCCGCATTTATAAGGTCAGCCTTGTCCAGATGAGGACTTCCGCAGACTGCACCTTCCATGAAGTTTTTTGATTTCTTCATTAGCATCGCCCTGTAAGCTGTCTTTATGTCAGCGGAAGCAGTTATCAGTTCAGCATAAGCCTGTATGAATTTACCGCCAAAGGACTTTGCATCCTTCTGCATTGCCGAAAGTGCAGCGCAGTCGATAAGTGAATCCGCCAGCTGTCCGTCAAGGGTACGTGTAAGGAGCTCATATGCCTCCTCTGCCGTATTTCGGATATATGCGGGAAGATGCTCGTAGTCCTTCTTTCCGAGAAGGACAGAAAGCTGCTCCGTATCGATATTTGTGGGACGGATATAGTATTCCTCGGGAGCTCTGTCGGCGATCATAGCCTTCAGCGAAGCCTTGAGGTTGTGGAAATCATTCGGATAGAGAAGTATCTTCATCTCATCGCAGTCCGGAGCGTACTCCCGAAGCATCGTCCATACACCCTCTGCCGTAAGCTCTCCCGAACCCGAACGTTTTGCTGCGATAAGTGAATCAGCCTCTGCATTGCCGCCCGCATTTATAAGCTGCTCCATATCGGCTTTTGTGAGAAGAGTGTTCTCCATTGCCTTTATAGCCGCAACAGCACTTGCGTATTTTGTACTGCTCATACCGTTCACCTACCCGAAAATCGCCTTTGCGGCAGTGTCACGTACTCTTTCCTTTTCCGCTTCTATAACTGCATCAAAGCTGTAATTTTCCGATATCAGACCGTAGCTGAGAATGAAGCCGTCCGGAATATCGGCAGGCTCGGAAGAAATAGTAACCGTACCGTTTTTCGCAGCTGCAAGAGAGTTGAGTCTTTCCGCAAGATTATCGGGTACTCTTGCAAGGTCCCTTTCACCGAAGGATATTACTCCGCTTCCCTCACGCATTGCCTTTCCTGCAAGTGAAGCTATCATGTCAAAGTACTCCTTGTCGGGAAGGTTTCTCAGCTTTTCAAGTGCGAGTTTAACTGCCTCGTCAACGCACGCCACCTTACACGCAAGAAGCTTGCGCTTTATATCTGCATCCACCGATTTGCAGGAATTGACGTAGCTCTGCTCCAGCTTCTCCTTTGAAGATGCAAGATGCTCCTCGTAAGCTGCTTTTGCTTTTTCGTCACCCTGAAACTCGATGTACTCCGCACGTTTTTTTGCGGAAGATATCAGCTGTTCCTCAGTCTGTTTAGCCTGCTGCTGGATGATGCTTAGGATCTTTTCGATTCCTGACATTGTAACACCTCCGTCAGATAGCTATGTTAATCATCATAAGGATAGACACGAGAAGAGCAAGGATAGCGTATGTCTCTACCATTGCAGACATGATGATACCCTTTGTGTTATGCTCCGGCTTCTTAGCTGTGATGCCAACGCTTGCAGCAGCAGTCTTGCCCTGGATTATACCTGAGATAAGTCCGACTATCGCAATAGGAAGACATGCAACAAGGAAGCTCCAGCCCTGAGCTGTTGTGAGCTGAGCGATATTGCCGCTGAATACACCGATACGTCCCATGAGAAGAATGAATGTAAGGAAGCCGTAAAGTCCCTGTGTACCCGGCAGAAGCTCCAGTACGAGAACCTTGCTGAACTTTGAAGGATCTACAGAGATAACACCTGCGGCAGCCTCACCGACTGTACCTACGCCCTTTGCCGAACCTATACCTGCGAGAAGTGCTGCAAGAGCAGCTCCTATGAAAGCTAATACTACACCGTTAGTCATTTAAATTTTCCTCCTTGAATTTTATATACTTTGTATTTACTGTAAGCGGAGAGAATTCTCTTCCTCCGCCTGAATAAAACTTGCTGAACATCTCAACGAACTGAAGTCTGTCCGTATGAACATAAGCGCCCAGAAGATTTATTGCAAGATTTGCCGTATGGCCTACTATGAAAACAAGTACAAGTACTATGAGTTTAAGTATCTTGTTCTGCGGCATAGTGCCCATGAGATTTATAACGCCTGCGATACTTCCCGTAGCAAGTCCGAGGGCGAGAAGTCTTGAATATGAAAGTATGTCACTGAGATATCCCGTAGCTGTATTGTACAGCGCATAGAGTCCGCCGAAGAACTTGCCGAATATGCTCTTTGATGAACGTCCCGCAGTAAGCACAAGAAGCACAACTCCCGCAATAAGGACATATGTGCCGATAGTTTTAAGTATCGGCGGCACATCCGTCAGAAGGGATGCACCGATAGGCGCAATGCCGAGAACCGTCAGATAGACGGGTATGGTATCGAGAAACGCATCAAGCTTTCTGCCGTCCTTCCATGCCATGTGGAAAGATACAGCCACGCCTGCGAACAGGTGGATTATACCGAGTCCGAAGCTAAAAAGCAGGAGCTTTACGGGATTGTCAAGGGGCTCGAACCACAGTGCGGTACTGCCGATCTCCTTGTTGAAGAACTCTCTTCCCACGACCTGTATGATGTCGCCGAACCAGCTTCCGAACAGTGCGCCCCAGATTGTCGTTGAAACGCCGCAGTTTCTGAACATTATAAGAGTCTTTCGCATGGAAGTTTCAAGCTTAAACTTTTTAAGCGCTATCATAGTTCCTATTACCATGACCAGACCATAGCCTGCATCCGAAAGCATCATTCCGAAGAAAAGGTAATAGAAGAACGCCATGACGGGAGTAGGATCTATGTCCGATTTCGAGGGCATAGCATACATTTTTGTTATCTCCTCAACAGGGGATGAGAATCTGTTGTTTTCAAGCAGTACGGGAACATCCTCGTCATCAGAGGGATCAGTAAGCGTGATAGAAACAGGATGCTTCGCTTCTATTTCAAGCTTAAGCCTTTCGCTGTACTTCTCGGGTACGTATCCCGTAAGTACGAAAGTGCTTCCCGTAAAGCCAAGATCCGCAAGAGCGTCATATTTTTCCTGACGCATGGACAGATAGTCCACTGCAAATCTCAGCGATTTGCGTTTCTCCTCGTGTGAGCGGATAGCTTCTTCCGCAGATTCCACACGTTCTTCCAGTTCATTCATTTTGACGGCGCAGTCTTGTATCGCCTCCTGTGGAGTACGGCTGTCCGACTCCGAAATGGGTATGAATCCCATTTTCCTCAGCTGTTCCTCGGCTTCATCCCTGACGGTATCGGAACAGAGAATGAACAGGTCGGTCTGTTCCTTTGAAGCAGACACAACTTCCGCAGAAGTACCCTCGGGAAGCTGTTCTTCAAGTTCATCAGGTTCAACGGCAAAGGGCAGCGAACCGATAAATGCCGCTGTAGTCGAAGTACCTTTGAAATTCATCGGCACATCAAGTTCCCTCCAGGGGCGCAGAGTATCTGCCCTGACTTCAAGCTGTGCCTTTTCTGCCTGTGAATCGGCTATTGTTTTCCTGCACCTTATTATATCGTTTGCAGTGTTCATTATCTTTTCAAGCTCCATAGCCTTAGAGCCGAAATCGTGCTTATCGACCTCGGTGCGTCCCCCGAACATCTCATTGATGCTCTGCTTTTCGGGAGCGTAAGTATCGAGTATATCCAGTGCCTGTAGGACGGTGCTCCTGAACTTACCGAATTCGCCGTTAACAGCGTTAACGTTGGTCTGTTCAAGCTCCTCGTCGGTATTCCTGCACAGTTCTACAACTCCGCGCCGCTGGAGAAGCTCTATTATCTTCTTGCTCTCGGTGAGCGGAGCGATAAGCTCGATCTTTTTCATTTTAAGCTTTGCCATATATCACACTCCCGTTCAGCTGAAAAAGCGGCTTATCACCGCATCGGCAGCCTTTTCAGAGTTGTCTGCCGCAAGCTTTTTCAAAGCGGATATCTTATCCTCGCACCTTTCAAGTGCAGAAGCCCTATACTCCTCAAGCCGTTTTTTATTTTCGGCTCTGATCTTATCAGCCTGTATAGTTGCATCAGTGATCTTCTTCTGAACAGCAAGCGCCGCCTTCTGCTCGGCGGAAGAAATGATCTCATCGCATTTAGCCCGTGCTTCAGCAACTTTTTTATCAGACTCGGCCTCGGCATCAAGTACCATTTTTACAGTTTCAGAAGCCATAAATACCTCCTTTATAAATTGACCATTGGTCATTATGTGATTATTATACCACGTTTCATCCCGTTTGTCAATAGAAAAATGAACGTTAGTCATTTCCTCCTGTGGTATAAAAATCAAGGGAGCTATCCCCTACAGACAGCTCCCTCATTGGAGTTTTACTCCTATGCATTGTATTATACCACATCATCAACAACTTGTCAAGTGAACCTTAAAAAAATATAGTGAATTTTTTATTAATTCCGACCATTTTACTCATATTTATTTCCAAACCCTTTAATACTTGCAATATATCACGAAATGTAGTATAATATTATTGCTCCACCAACTAACTCTTGAATTTTCTTGCTTGTCCTGACAACGAAATACTTCGTCAGAAAGTCTTGAAATACGACAGTATTCCTGCAACTTTCTTCCTTGCCTTTCGCTGCCTGTCCTTCGCTGTAATTCTTCAAGTGTTAATCGGCGGAGCAATATAAAAGGCGGTGTATAAAATGATAGACGAAAAATGCCGTTTCATCCTGCAGAAACTCGGCGATGCAGGTCACAGCGCTTACCTTGTGGGCGGTTGTGTAAGGGACAGCCTTATGGAACGTCCCGTTCACGATCACGATATCGCTTCAAGTGCGCTCCCTCAGCAGGTAACGGAGATATTCAGCTCCGAGACAGTTATACCTACAGGGATAAAACACGGCACTGTTACCCTTCTACTTGAAGGCACTCCCTATGAGATAACAACATTCAGGATAGACGGCGATTATTCCGATTCACGACGTCCCGACAGCGTGGAGTTCACACGCAATATCCGTGATGACCTTGCAAGACGTGATTTCACCATGAATGCTATGGCTATGGATATAAACGGGAACATTTTCGATCCCTTCGGCGGAAAAGAAGATATCAGCAATGGTATTATCCGCTGTGTAGGCGATCCAGTAAGACGCTTTACCGAAGATGCACTGCGTATCCTTCGCGGAATAAGATTCGCTTCTCAGACAGGCTTCACTATAGAAAAAAACACATCGGATGCTATCCTCACACTGAAAGAACGTCTCAGCAACGTCTCATATGAACGCATAAGGGATGAACTTGATAAGCTCATCTGCGGAAGATTCTCCACAGAAGTGATGCTCCGCTATCCCGAACTTATTTGTCAGATAATCCCCGAGCTGAGCGAAAGCATCGGTTTTGAACAGCATTCCAGATACCATAAATACAACGTCTATGAACATACTATCCGTGCTGTGGGCGCACTCCCCGAAGATGAACTTCTTCTGCGCCGCACAATGCTTCTCCACGATGTTGCAAAACCCGCCTGCTTCACTATGGATGAGAACGGTACGGGACATTTCAAGCATCACGGTGAAGTTGGTGCGGAAATGGCTGAAAAGATATACAAGCGGCTTCGTTACGATAACAAGTCGGTTGAAAAAATGTGCAGGCTGATCTACTTCCACAGCAGAAACCTTCATAACGATACGGAAGCAAAGCTTCTTGCCTCGGAGATAGGTCCCGAGCTTTTCGCTGAGCTTATGGAGTGCAAAAAAGCTGATAATATGGCAAAAAATGAATTTGTGACCGCTGAAAATGCCGATTTTGACAGATACAGCAAGATGATAAGCGAACTGATAAAAGCGAACGCTTGCCTCACTCTCCGTCAGCTTGACGTTAACGGCAGGGACCTCAATAATATCGGCATCAAAGGAAGAAATACGGGAAATGTACTGAATGAACTGCTGAAACTGGCAGTCAGCGGAGAGCTCCCGAATCAGCATAATATTCTTCTTGAACACGCAAAGGAGTTTTTAACATGACAGGTCGTATCCACTCAACAGAAAGCTTCGGAACAGTTGACGGTCCCGGAATACGCTATGTGGTATTTTTCCAGGGTTGCCCCATGAGGTGCAAATACTGTCACAATCCCGATACATGGTCTTTCTCGGGCGGACGTGAAGTTACAGCTCAGGAACTTATGGATGAGTACAACTCGTACAAAGAGTTTCTCAAATCAGGAGGTATAACCGCTACAGGCGGTGAACCTATGGCTCAGCCGCAGTTCCTTGCAGAACTCTTTTCACTTGCAAAGTCAAAGAAGGTACACACCTGCCTCGACACATCCGGAGTCACATTCCGCCCCGACAATACAGCCGAGACCGATGAGATACTAAAGTATACAGACCTTGTAATGCTCGATATAAAACACATCGACAACGATGAACATATAAAACTCACAGGTCATCCGAACACAAATATACTCGCCTTTGCCGAATACGTCAGCGGCAAGGGTATCCCGATCTGGATACGCCATGTAGTGGTACCGGGGATCACTGACGATCATGACGAGCTTTTTTCTCTGGGAAAATTCATCTCACGACTCAACAGCATCAAAGCTCTGGACGTTCTGCCCTACCACAATATGGCTATACCAAAATACGAACAGCTCGGTATAAAATATCCCCTGCCCGATACTCCGCCTCTTCCGAAGGAAAAAGCTGTCGAAGCCCGCGAAACTATAATCAGCGGTATAAAGCAGGGGCTTAAAGATAACAAATAACCACCAGGAGGTAATACCAATGAACACTATCGCTATTATCGGAGCAATGCCGTCAGAACTTGCCGACATCCGCAGGATGCTCGGTGAAGCTGAGATAAAACATATCTCAGGCTTCGATATCTATGTCAACAACTACAAAGGAAAAACTATCGTCAACGCCTGCTGTGGTATCGCAAAGGTCAACGCAGCTGTTTGCACTCAGGTAATAACCGACAACTTCCACCCCGACTGCATTATAAATGCAGGTATCGCAGGCGGTATGAACAGCAGCGTCAAGGTTTGCGATATCGTTATTTCTACAGAGGTCCTCCCTCACGATCTCGACCTTCACTTCCTTAAGGACTATCCTCCTTACTGCGGTGTTTTCAAGTCCGACGAGGGACTTATGTCCGCAGCAGAAAAGGTTTGCGCCGAATTCGGCGTTAACAGCTTCCGCGGAAGGATCGTTTCGGGAGAAGCTTTCATCTCGGACAATAACGTAAAAGCTGATATACAGAAGCGCTTTGAACCACATGCCGTTGATATGGAAAGTGCCGCAGTCGGACACTGCTGTTTCCTTAACGATATGCCGTTCGTCAGCGTAAGATGCATTTCAGATAACGCTGATGACGAAGGTGCTATGTCCTTTGACGAGTTTGAAAAGATCGCTGCAAAGCGCGTTGCCGAGATAGTTCTCAGAATGACAGAAATACTCTGATATTATCACTTACATCAAAGCTTAACAACACAAAAGGAGTAAACAACTATGAACAAACTTATCTCAATTCTGTCTGCCGCAGTTCTTACTGCATCCGCAGTTCAGATCACATCCGCAAACGCCGCTCCTGATCCAATGGTCTATGTTCCTTCCGTTAGTTTTAAAGCTGAGGCCTCAGATTACGCAAGAGTCCTCTCAGACGGTTCGGTAGTCATCAACAAGCGTGATTTTCCAAAAGATACCGACCTTACACTTAAGTGTTCCATATATGTACACGACGAATCACTTGCCGCAGGAGTGGTAACACCTCAGTGGAAAAGTTCTTCTCCCCTTCTTGCCCTCGATAATCTGGTAAATGTCTATAAACCGCCTGTCGAGTTCGCCTATGCACAGAAAAATGACAAAGGTGAACTTTTTGCAAGATACACCGTGATCGTTTCCAACAACAAAGACCTTAATATAATGTCATTTGTCTGCATGAGTGCAAGCATGTCCGGAGATACCTCATCTCTCGTTCCTTATGGCGAGGCTTCAGACTCTTTCCCGCTTACTTCATTCGATGTAAAAATCGATCCTTCCATAGAGGAAGGCGACCAGAAGATCTTTTTCATCGTAGAAGATGTGGACTATGAGAATCAGAGCCGCACTGAAATCTACCTTAACACCGAAGAAGGAGACCGCAAGCTGATACCTGAAGTAAACGACCTGAAGATTTCTATTGCCGACTATAAACTCGGTGACGTTGACGAAGACGACAGTATCAGTTCAGCAGACGCAACTCAGGCACTTATCGCTTATTCCGAGTTATCTGTCGGAAGCGAAGTATCCCTTTCAAACAATCAGCAGTTCGCTGCCGATGTGAACGGGGATACTCAGATAAACTCATCCGATGCTACTGCTATACTTGCATACTATTCGTACCTTTCGACCTTCTCAGGCGAAACGCCTCTCTCCATAGAGGAGTATACAAAGTAACAGTAAGGCTTACACTTTAAATAAAATTCGCATATATAAATTTTGCCCCTGAGAGCTGCAAAACACTCAGGGGCATTTTTATTGAGATTTCAAGAGTTGGATCGCTTGTTCAACAGAGATCACTTTTGCGTAACGTTTTCCCCACATAAATTCATTATAATACTTATAGGCGGTTTCCTTATCAAAGTAGGGGTTATCATAGGTCGAGTTTGTGTATGAAGGGACAAAAATATTGAATCCTTTTTCAAATCCACTTTTAATTGTTGCATCCATGCAATAATCCGTCGAAACACCAATTGCTATAATATCCTTTTCACCTTTAGAATTCAGATATTCTGTTAATCCTGTCATAGGATGAAAAGCACTGTTTACATTCTTTTCAAAACGTCTTTCAACGTTCATCGGCGCAAAATCTTCGTATATTTCATAGTTGTCCGTAGACTTGTCCAGCTCAGTACCGGGACCGTCATCATGCTGGACGTATACTACCTCAACATTATTCTCTCTCGCTGTAGCGATAAGCTGTTTTATGTTTTTTCTTACAGTTTCAAAGGAATAAAGCCTTTCGTCAAAACATCCCTTTTGTGTATCTACAACCAATAATATCATTTGTTTCTCCTTCATCTCGTTTTTTGGGAGTACGTATAAACTGCGTATACGATAGAAATGATTATAGCATACAGCAGGAGAAATGTCAACAGAAAAGCCATAGTACTTCTGACCTCATATCAGAAATACTATGGCTAAAGCTCTATGTCAGTACCGCACTTTAAGGGTTCAGCTATCTTTTTATGCAAGTTTTTCAAGCGCAGTTCTTAATATATCTGCGGCTTTTTTATATCCGCCCGATATTCTGAGAGCTTCCCTTTTGCTTTCATCGACACTCTCAAGTGCCGTTCTCAGAAGCTGCTCAGCCTCTGCTGCTGTGTCCTCGCAGTTCTTTTCAAACACATCGGTTTTAACTGTTTCTGCAAGTCTCTCAGCGATTGTCACGAATTCATTTTCCGCTTTCTCCATATCTCCTGCCGCAGCATAACATCTGGGTAAATACCTTCTTATCCTCAGTTCACCGAGTATCGCTTCATCCTTAAGTTCAGCAAAAGCCTTGTATGCATCAAGTATCCCCGATATCTTTGTTCCAAGTTCAATAGCTTCACTGCTTTCTCCGAACCATGCAACGTTCTCGAAATCATTAGCAAGCTCGGTTATGCTGACACCCAGAAGTTTACGTATATTGTCCGGTATCAGTTCCCTTGCCTTATCGTATCCGTACTGAAACATGGTAAGCTTAATTTCCATGTGTTCGCGCATGAATGAACTTTCAAGTCCCGGAAGCCTTCCGATAACTGCCTTTGCCTTATCATAGCGCTTCGTGTGTATGTATATCCACGCCATTGCATAATCCGAGCTCTCAACATTCGCTCTGTCTTCGCAGTATCGTGAGATGCAGATATTTTTCCGTTCGCAGTCCGCAAATATCTCATCACGTATATCAGGTCTGTCAGCCATAAAGCCTTCAAAATCGGCATATCTGCTTATTTCAGCGGCATAGTTGATGCAAAGGCGCATGATAGTGTAATTTGCAGGCTCTTTTTCAGATTCGGCACGCATATACGTATACGCTGCAAGATTCTTTTCCGCCGAACTCTGCGAGGTTGCCATAAGCATTCTGACATGGGACTTCGCTGCTTCTGTGTGAACATCTCCGTATTTTGCAGATACAACTCCGAGAAGAGTGTCGGTAGTTATACCGAATATCTGTGCAAGAGGTACTATCTGCGTGATATCAGGCATACCGTTTCCGTTTTCCCATTTACTTACCGCCTGCGGAGTAACTGCAAGCTGTGCAGCAAGCTCCTCCTGTGTAAAACCGCATCTGCGTCTCATTGCTCTTATATTTTCTCCGATAGATATATTCATAGGTATTCTCCTTAGCATTTATTCCGGTACCGTAATTTCATTATATATCACATCTCGGAAAGAGTCAATCAACGTATTTTCCACACGATGCAAACGCAGCGTTTAGTTCACGGACTTACTCGCTGTCCGATGAGTTTATACCGATATCAAGCAGTTTCCGGTACTCCTCCCAGCTGACATATTCACCGCCCATGCTTTCAAGATGATCGGTATGGAACTGACAGTCTATCATGGTAAAATCGTTCTGTTCAAGAAGCTCTGCAAGGAGTATCAGTGCAATTTTTGAGCCGTTCTCCATATCCGAGAACATACTCTCTCCGAAAAAGCACTTTCCTATGCAAACTCCGTAAAGTCCTCCTGCAAGTTCTCCGTCGATATAGGATTCTACGCTTACTGCAAGTCCGTAGCTGTGAAGCTTACAGTATGCTTCCTCCATGTCATCAGTTATCCATGTACCTTCTTTGAATTCCCTTTTCATCCTGCATCTGTGGATAGTGTCCGCAAAATCACGGTTGAGCTGTATAGCGGTATCATGCTGTCTCATGAACTTCTTCATGGACTTTGAAACGTGTATACCTTCAGGTCGGATTATGAACCTCCTGTGGGGACACCACCAAAGTATCGGCTGGTCGGGATTATACCACGGGAATATACCATTGCTGTATGCCAGCACCAGTCTCTCAACAGAAAGATCACCGCCTACTGCAAGAAGTCCGTCTTCATCGGCAAGCTCGGGTTTCGGGAACCATACAACATCGTCAAGTTTGTATACCGCCATTTTTACCCTTCTTTCCCGCCGCCTTTATAGTAAAACTGCCGTCAGCTGCGGACAGAGTAAGGCTTCCGCCGTTTTTAAGACTGCCAAAGAGTATCTCGTCCACGAAAAGCGGCTTTATCTCATTCCTTATAACACGGTCCACTTCTCTTGCACCGAATTCCTGACTGATTCCCTTGCTCTGTACAAGTGTGCGGGCATTTTTGTCTGCATTGAACAATATCTTCTTTGCGGATAACTGCACGGCAAGTTCGCTGAGTTTCTTATCCACGATAAGCTGTGCCATTTTATCATCCATGCTGTTGAAAACAACTATCTTATTGAGTCTGTTTCTGAACTCAGGCTGAAATGTCTGTTTTACTGCCTCGGAAATGACACTTGCATTAAGGTCCGAACTCTGAAAACCTATGGTACTCTTGCCTATGCGGTCCGCACCTGCATTTGAAGTCATTATTACCACAACGTTGCGGAAATCCGCTTTTCTGCCCTGATTATCTGTAAGTGTGGCGTAGTCCATGACCTGAAGCAGAATGTTATATATATCACTGTGAGCTTTCTCTATTTCGTCAAGAAGAAGTACGGCGGAAGGAGTCTTTCTTATGGCTTCCGTAAGAAGTCCGCCGTCCTCGTAACCAACGTATCCCGCAGGCGAACCGATAAGCTTTGCAACTGCATGTTTTTCACCGTATTCACTCATATCAAATCGTATGAGTTTAACTCCAAGCTCGTCCGCAAGGCTTTTAGCTATCTCGGTCTTTCCTACACCGGTAGGACCTACGAAAAGCAGACTTGCAAGAGGTTTGTTCTCTTCGATGAGTCCTGCCTTTGAGAACTTCACTGCATTAACTACCTGGTCTATAGCCTCATCCTGACCGAAAATACGTTTCTTAAGACGTTTTTCAAGTCCTGCAAGTCCCGATATGTCATCAGTCGAAACTGTCTCGACAGGGACACGGCAGATAGTTGTAAGGACCTCATTTATTACTGCTTTGTCAACTGTATTTGTCTTCTTTTCGGAAGGATGAAGCTTACGGTAAGCACCTGCCTCGTCTATAAGGTCGATGGCTTTATCAGGCAGACAGCGCTCGTTGATATACTTTGCACTCATATGCACGGCATATTCCAGAACTCCTCTTGAATACCTGACTTTGTGGAACTTCTCGTATTTGCTTTTCAGTCCCTCAAGTATCTTTATAGTTTCTTCCTCATCAGGTTCTTTTATCTCGACATTCTGAAAACGGCGCACAAGGCTTTTGTTCTTCTCGAAATACTTTTTATACTCCTCGAAGGTAGTTGCACCTATGAAACGTATTTTGCCGTCAGAAAGATAAGGTTTCAGCATATTCGAGGCATCGAACGAACCCTCTCCCACTGCGCCTGCACCTGACAGGTTATGTATCTCATCGATATATATTATGGGACTCTGCTCCTTACCTATCTCTGCAAGAACCTTCTTGAAACGCTTTTCAAAATCGCCGCGGTACTGTGTACCTGCAAGCATTCCTCCCAGGTCAAGAGCAAATACCTTTGCATCTTTCAGCGGTTCGGGAATATCACCTTTACGGATAAGTTGTACAAGTCCGTATGTCAGCGCAGTTTTTCCCACTCCGGGTTCACCGATATGAAGCGGATTGTTCTTGTCCTTTCGGCAAAGTATCTGTATTGTACGGTCCAGCTCTGCCTGACGTCCGATAAGTGGGTTCACATCGGTAAGAGTCTCGTTAAGGCAAGGTGCGTAAAGCTTCCAGCCACTCTGAGCGTCATCTGAGTCTTCACTCTTAGATTTCTCCCCTATCTCACTCAGTACTTCCTCGGTTACCGCCATTTCCTGCAGAAGGTCGGCTTCCGATATACCCTGTTTTTCAATGAAATAAACTGCATAGCAGTCATCAAGCTGCCAGAGTCCGTGAATCAGATGTCTCAGGCAGACTTCCTTGCTTCCGCTGTTGTATGCGCTCCTTGCGGCAATATTGAGAAGCGCATTTACACCGTCTGAAAACTCAGGCTTTTCAGTGTCAGCTCTGTCGATGTACTCCTCTGCATACTCCTTAAGATAGTCACGAAGCATCTCCGTACTGCCTCCGCAGTTTTCAAAGGCTTCCGAAAAGATCCCGTTATCAAGTATCATAAGAAGCAGTATCTCGGGAGTTACATACTCATACCCTTTTTCATGCGAATATTCTATCGCCTGATAGATAATATTGCTTGTTTCCTCTGAGAAATTCATATTACGCCTCCTCTATGACCATTCTGAATGGGAATCCTTCTTCCTTAGCCCGTGTAAGTGCTTTTTTGACTCTTGTTGCAGCCATGTCATAAGGGTATTTTCCGACAACTGCCTGTCCGTTTTTATGTACGTTCATCATTATAGCCTGTGCAGTCACCTCATCCTTGTGGAAAATAGTCACCAGCACATCAACCACGAATTCCATAGTTGTAAAATCATCATTTATCATTATAACATTATACTGCTTTGGTTCTTTAACTCTGTTTTCTGTACGTTCCTTTGCAGCACCCTGTGTAGACATACTCTCATCTCCCTCTGATAATCGAGTTTTTTCTCTGAGTTATCTTATATTATACCATTATATGACATAAAAGTCAAAAGGAGCTTTCCGCAAATAAAAACAGGACTGTGCAAGCGAATTGTCACACAGTCCTCATTTCTTATGTCAGCGTTTTCCGCTTCGTTTTCTGCGGGATCTCGGCGAAGTCTTGTTAATGTTCTCAGAATTGACTACAAGTATATCTCCCTTGGCAACAATGAGATTATCGGTTGCAATAACAGTAAGATCGTTTCTCATAACTACTATGACACGAATATCATACTCATACTGTATCTCCTCAACAGAACGTCCGAGAAACTCGCTGTCATCACCTATTTTTATCTCGCCTATCTCATTTATATCGTGGAGTTTAGCGTCACAATGAGCCTTCTTGGAATACTGCTCAACAAATCCCGCACTGATGATACCTGTAGGGATAGCTACCACGCCGACTCCGAGAAAAGCGATGAATATAGCCATTATCCTGCCGAGTACCGTAACGGGGTAAATATCACCGTATCCCACTGTAAGCAGTGTGGACATGCTCCACCATATGCCCGAAAAGGCGTTTTTAAAGACCTCAGGCTGAGCGTTGTGCTCGACGTTGTACATTCCCAGTGACGATGCCATCATCAGTATCAGAATTATGAATACCGACGATACTATCTGATTGCGCTTTTCATAAAGTACCGTAGTTATGATATTGAAGGAATCATACTGTGCATTTATTCTGAAAAGGTGGAATATCCTTACAACTCTCAGCATCCTGAAAACTATAAATCCTGACAGATAGAAGAAAGGCAGGATAGTAAACAGGTCCACTATACCGTCAAAGCTGAAAAGGAAGCGTATAACCGCTTTTCCTTTGGATAATTCCGGGTATAATAGGTCGGCAGTCCATATTCTGAGAGCATATTCTATGCAGAATATTATCATCGTAACAAACTCGATGACCTCCATTATCGTGTAGAATGGAGCAAGTCCGTCAAAGGTCTCTAAAAACATTGTAAGGATATTGAGGATAATTACGATAACTATGAACCAGTCGAAAGCACGGCTCGGTATATCCTCTTTCTGGCCTATCTGTATTATGTCGAAAATACGCCGTCTAAGTGACGACTTTTCCTTTTGACGAGTCAAAATTCCGCCCCCTCAACTGAAATGTCATAAATATCATCAATAGGTATCTGTTTTCCGCTTACGAGGATCACCTGCTTTTTATACTCGTCTATTCTGAGAAAACTACCTTTAACCTCTGTGTAGCATCCTCCTGATTTTTTCTCATCAGGGATAAAATAAACAACCGTAGTTTCAGGCTGTTCCGATGCATGGTCATTCAAGAACCTGAGCGTGGTATTGATCTTATTGATACGGTCCTCATCAGGTTCACGTTTTGGCTCTGTGAGCCGCTGAACTTCAGCTATCTTTTCCTCATAGCCTTTCAGAGCGGCAAATGGTGCAAACTGAGCCGCACGTTTATACCTTGGCATCTGAGGACGGGTAGAAGATACATGATGCGGAAGGTCGATAATATCATCATAATTGCCCATAACTGCCTCGCTTTCAAATAAAACAGACGGATAAGACCGATAAAAAATTTTATCGGCAATATCCGTCTGAATGTCACATCAGAAAATTACTCTGTACGTATGAACTTTAGTTTACAGAGATGCCTCTGTACCTCGTCTCTGTATCTCGAGAGCGTCAACTGCGGTTATTCCGTCACCCGAACCGACAACATCTGCAAGCTTCTGCTGAGCTTCAGTAAGCCCGTGCTTCTCTGAATTGGTTATATAATTCATTATCGCCACAGAATCTGCAATGGAAACCTCTGAATCCATATTAACATCCCCTGCTTCAAAGTTCCCGGCTTCATCTTCGAGGTAATATAACTCCGTATATCCGAGCTTAAAGCCTGAATCGCTGTCATTCAGAAGTTCATCTGCACGGGAACCCCTATGGATACCTACTCTGCAGGAGAGATTATCCGTACAATTGACCGGCACATTGTATTCATCGAATTTAAGAGGTACAAAGTAATGTGAATCAATTATAAGATCATCCAGGATAGTGTTTCCCATAACGTAATCAAGACCGAGGAACGAATATGAACTGCCTTCAAATATCAGCTTTTCCAGACGTACCATACCTGTAAAAGCATTTGGACCTACACTGACACCTGATGGAACTGTTATGGATGTTATATCCTCACAGCCGTTGAAAGCTAATCCCGATACAAATGTCACAGGAAGTCCCTGAACAAAAGCAGGTATCTCGACATCTCCGCTATAGTCGACAGCACATCTTACAAGAACTGCGTGTTCAAGATCACAGCGGAAATAAAATGGACCTTCCTGATAGAACTGCTTTATATCGCCGCGGGCAATAGTTCCGTAAGCATTCTCATCCACTATATAGCCATCGGGAATAACTACAGATGTAACGTTATAACAGCGGTCAAAAGCATCTTCCAGGATGTGACCTATATTGTTTTCGTCCTGCAGAGGAGGGATTATTACCTCTCCGCTGTATTCGGGATCACATTTGACAACATCATTGCCTGAAAAATAGAGTGATCCTTCCTTGCGGTCATACTGGAATGATACATCGGTTTCAGTGCTGATAGTTTCAGCTTCAGTAACTTCATCCGCTGCATAAGCCGAAACACAGGATGCAGAAAAAACTGAACCTAAAAGACATAATGACATTACAAACGATATGCTTCTTCTTGTTTTCATAATAAACCCTCCTAAAAAAATAAGTGGACAGAGCAAATGTCTCCATCCACCCTTAATCTCTTCGGCATAGCCGTGAACCGTTACTAACGGTTTCATAAACTACACTCGCTGAACAAAAAGGATTTATAACAAGAAAAATCTTATTTTTTTTATTTTATCAGTTATTACTTATCCTGATCTTCGTTGATGTCCTCAAAGTCTTCGATAGTGAGGTCATCATAGTCAAACTCGAGGAGTTCATTGCAGTTAGGGCAATTGATTGAGCCCTCGTCGATCATACCCTCGTCAAGAAGGATAGTGTCGCCGCATGAAGGACATGTAACTTCGTAAAGCTCATCGTCATCATCGAAATCATCATCGTCGTCGTCATCATCAGGACAACCGTCGCACTCTTCACAGTCGAAATCTACGTCCTCATAGACATCGTCCTCGAGTTCACCGAGATCCTGATCGAGGATATCGCAAAGCTCTGTAAGCTCGTCTACCTGTGACTGAAGATCGTCAACATACATTACCATTTCGGAAAGAATGTCTGCCATCTGGAGCAGAGCCTTACCCTCTTTGGTAGTATTATCGATATCGAGACCATCGATAAGTCCCTTTAAATATGACATTTTCTCAGTAAGCTTCATAACAGCTCCTCCTCTCATTATAAGACCGCATGAATTAAGATCATGCTCTTGACATGTATTCGCCTGTACGTGTATCTACCTGGATCTTTTCGCCCTCATCGATGAAGAGAGGAACCTTGATCTCTGCGCCTGTCTCAAGAGTTGCAGGCTTTGTAGCGTTAGTAGCAGTATCGCCCTTGAAGCCGGGATCTGTCTGTGTTACAACGAGCTCAACAAAGTTTGGCGGCTCAACACCGAAAACAGTGCCCTTGTATGAAAGGATCTTGCAGATCATCTCTTCCTTAACGAACTTGAAGTTGTCGCCGAGGATAGATGCACTGATCGGAACCTGCTCATAAGTTTCAAGGTCCATGAAGTAGTAAAGGTCACCGTCGTTGTAGCTGTACTGCATATCCTTTCTCTCAACGAAAGCTGTTGGGAACTTAGCTGTTGGGTTGAAAGAAGTTTCAACAACTGAACCTGTGATAACGTTCTTATACTTTGTTCTAACGAAAGCAGCGCCCTTACCTGGTTTTACGTGCTGGAACTCGATAACCTGAACAACCTGTCCGTCGAGCTCAAAAGTAACGCCGTTTCTAAAATCTCCTGCTGAAATCATTATAAATACCTCCGTATTTTTCTCAAAAATTACATACTTTATTTTACCACAAAAAACGTTTTTTGGCAATACCTAAAGCAACATTATTATAAAGAAATGAGATTTTTAGCACATTTTGTCATATTTTCGCAGCTATTTTCAGTTAAAATGACAAAATCCTCAATTCTGACACCGAATTCTCCTGCAATATATATGCCGGGTTCAACGGTTACAACAGCTCCTGTTTCAAGTTCGAGCCTGTAATTAGGTGAAGCATTCGGCTTCTCATGTATCTCCATACCGACTCCGTGGCCGAGTGAATGTCCGAAGCAGTCGCCGTAGCCTGCGTCCTCTATTATGGAACGTGCTATCCTGTCAAGCTCACAACCTGTGATACCGCCGTGAGCCGCATTTATAGCTGTGTTCTGCGCTTCAAGTACTATCTCGTAGACCTTGCGCATTTTCTCGGTAGGTTCACCCACACATACTGTACGAGTCATATCGCTGTGATAGCCGTTGTAAACTGCGCCGTAGTCCATAAGAACGAACTCGCCATCCTGCACCTTTCTGTCGGAAGGAACTCCGTGGGGCATTGATGTATTCGGTCCCGAAAGAGCGATAGTCTCAAAGGAGAGATCCTCGGCACCGTAATTGAACATCACACGGTTAAGCTCGAGAGCTATCTCCCTTTCAGTAACACCGGGCTTAATGAATCCGAGAATGTGGTCGAAGGCTTTTTCAGCTATTTCCTGTGCCTTCCTGATGCACACTATCTCCTCCTCGGCCTTGACTGTTCTCAGCTTGTTTATTGCATTGCTGAGGGCATCGGTATCTATTATTTCCGTTTCTTTAAGGATATTGCGGAAGTTTCTCAGCTGGCTGACTGTCATTGTCTGAGCTTCTATAGCCATATTTGCAGCACCGTGTTCACGGATGAGCTGAGCTATCTGATGATAGAGCTTCTTCTGCTCGATAACCTCTGCGGACGTAACTGTATCTCTTGCTTTTTCGATGTATCTGAAATCGATGAGCAGATAAGCCTTCTCACGGAAAGCAAGAATAGTACCGTCCGATGATTTCATTCCCGTAAAGTATCTTCTGTTTACGTCAGATGTTATCAGAGCGCAGTCTATGGACTCGGGAAGCTCCTCAAACAATCTATCAAATCTTGTCATTGAATTCGCCTCATATTTCTGACATTGCCTGAACCGCAAGATAGTAGCTCAGGAAGCCGAATCCGCATATGCTGCCCTTGCAAACGGGAGCGATAACTGAATTTGAACGGAATTCTTCCCTTGCATCTATATTGCTTATATGTACCTCAATTACAGGTATCTTTATAGCAGCAATAGCGTCCCTAATAGCGTAGCTGTAGTGCGTATAAGCACCTGCGTTGATAATAACGCCGTCAAACTCCGTCCTTGCTGCGTGGAGCTTATCTATTATAGCGCCTTCATGGTTAGACTGAAATATCTCACACTCAAGTCCCTGTTCCTTTGCACGGTCGATTATGTTGCTGTTGAGAACGTCGATTCCTGAGCTGCCGTAAACACCCGGTTCACGTTCTCCCAAAAGATTGAGATTAGGACCGTGTATTACAAGGAACTTCCTTATCATAATTATATTCTCCTGACTTATAGATTATTATACTCATTACCGGACATGTTCCGACATATTCCGATGTTTTTCGCAAAGACATGAAAAAGCGGACTTTAACAGTCCGCTTTCATCAACGATTTCATAGCTTTTCGCAAGATCAATACTTACGCTTACGAGCTGCCTCAGACTTCTTCTTACGCTTTACTGAAGGCTTTTCGTAGTGTTCTCTCTTACGAACCTCAGCAATAACTCCGTCCTTTGCACATGATCTCTTGAATCTCTTAAGAGCAGTATCTAAGGACTCGTTCTTGCCAACACGAACTTCTGCCATTTATCTTTCCCTCCCTTGTTTAGAGGTTGCCTGAAGCGAACCTCAGGCTCTATACTAATCACCCTTTATATGAGTGTCAGCGGCTTTGTACCTCGGAAACATAGCAGATACATAAATTAACATAATATTATTTTACCACTTTTATTATGATATGTCAAGCTTTTTTTGCGACTAATTAAATTTCGTTATTATGTCACAAAACATAGCATTATTTTTGTAAGAAATGGTAAAACGAGGTGCAAAAAACAATGTGTTTTATGACCGTTTCTCACTTTTATGGCTCTATCAGATTGGTAATGTCAACCTGTTCACCGTCTGCCCAGAGACCTTCAAGCTTATAGAAACTTCTTGTCTCTTTGTAGAATACATGTACGATTATATCTGCATAGTCGAGAATGATCCATGTATTTCCCGTATCGGACTCTCGTCTCTCAGGCTCGATCCCCCTCTGTGAAAGCTGATATTCAACTTCATCTGCAAGGGTTCTTGCGTGAGTATTGCTGTTACCGTTTACTATTACGAAATAATCGGCAAGTATCGTAAGGTCGGCTATTCTGATAGCCTGTATATCCTCGCCTTTTTTGCTGTCGAGTGTTTTTATTATGAGTTCAAGTTTTTCCTGCTGTGTCATCAGATCATTCCTTCCACCATGGTTTTTTTGCGGGATCTCTTTCAGGCTCGGTAGCTTCTTCAAGTTCATCAAATGTCGAACCTGTATCATCATAGCCTGTGTATGAGTAGTCTGTTATAAGCTCAACGATAGCTGTATCAGATGAAGTCATATCCGACTGATATGGTCTGTAGTACTCATTGAGCATGTCGATAGTTGCCTGCTTGTGAACTGAGAATACGTCATATTCATTTCCGTCGGGAGCATAGTATATAGCGCCCTCACCCGGTACCATATTTACTCTTACGTTGTCCATTGTGAGAGTTGAAGCGAAGTTAGCGATCTTGCTCATATCGTCAAGGCTGAGGTCTGTATATACCAGTTCTCTGTCGTATATCTGCTTGAGGTAGCTGTAAAGCTTGAGTCTTCCCTCGTCGTTTACAACGCTCATGAGCTTGTTCATTGCAGCTGCCATGAAACGGCGCTGGTTCATCATACGTCCGATATCGCCTTCGAGCCACTCTGTTCTGAAACGGATGAACCATTCGGACTGCTCGCCTGTAAGCGTTATATCGCCTGCAGGGATTATCTTATCAGCTTCGTAGATTATCTCGTTGTCAAGGTGTATCGGGATACCGCCTATAAGGTCGATGATATCAACTATATCGAAGCATGCTGTTGTTACATAAGCATCTATCGGGATACCGAAATTCTGCTGCATTGCATTAACTGCTCGCTGTATCGGGATAATGCTTGAATCGCCCATTGAGTAGCAGCTGTTTATCTTTCCTGTAGGACTGCTTGTGAAGTCAGGCAGACAGCAGTCACGGGGCACCTGAAGGATGTTGAGTTCTCCGTGACCGATATCGAACTGCATTATCCACATAACATCAGAGTTGAACTCGTCCTCATCGAAGCCGAGAAGAAGAACTGTGTACTGACCTTCTACAAGCTGCGGAAGATCCAGACCGTCATCCCAGTTATCGGCTGTATCGCCGCTGATGTTCATTACCTCGGTCTTATCGAGCTGACCTTCCTTTGCGATAGGCTGCCAGTGCTTTACGAGATATACTGCCGAAACGTTCTTCTTTGTGTTTTTATCCACGAACATCGGCATATTAAGGCACATAGCACCTATAATGAATATACTTGCGATGACTGAAACTATCTTTATCAGTGCATCCTTTATCGAACCCTCGTCATTGAGGTTAGAAACGATTATCTCGTCGCTCTCAACCGGATCGGGATTCTTTACATGTGAAGGATATACTCGCTGAGGCGCAGGCTGTACGTTCTCCTGCGGTTTTTTCCTGTTTTTGTAAACAAGCTTAGGAGCAGCCTCGTGTGTTCCGTGGTACTGTTCAGCAGTCAGCGGAGAAGGTGTATCAGCTTCATACTTGCCTTTTTTCGGCATCTGCTGCTGAGGGTGTACAGGTGCCCGCTGTACGGGAGCTGCGGATTCATGTGATACTCTCTTTAATTTCCTTATCGGTTTAGGTTTATTTTCAGAAGAAGCACTTTCAGGAGCGCTTGTGTTTTTTATATCTTTCTCTTCCATTAATATCCTCTTTTCATTTTGCTCAGGTCAGTCATTTTGCGGACCGCTCTTCCTTTTCTTCTTTTATAAGCCTTGTATAGAAATTATAGGCTTCTATGGTGCAAGGCGGTATGAGTCCGCCCTTTTTAAGAACCGAACGTATCGAGAAGGCAAGTGCATACAGCATCGCTTCATTGAGGTCTGTATAAACCAGCTTCCTCATTTTGTCAACGTCCTTATAGTCCCTTTCTGCCGAAACAAGGTCGCCGAGATAAACTATCTCTTCAAGCCGGGACATTCCTGCACGTCCCACTGTATGGAAGCGCACGGCGTTAAGTATATCTATATCTGCAACGCCGTATTCCTTCTTGATAAAATATGCTCCTGCTATACCGTGAAGCAGTGAACGTGTTTCAAGCTCCTCGCGGCAAACAGTAAAACCGCTTTCTGTTACCAGATCGCGCTGTTCCTCGGCGGGAAGCTCCTTGCAGATATCGTGAAGCAGTCCCGCAAAATACGCCTTGTCGGGATCCTCACCGTATTTCTCAGCAAGTTTTTTGCATTCGGCAGCAACATTCAGCGAATGCTGATACCTTTTTGCGGAAAGGTTATCCTTAAGGTATTTCTTTTTGTCATCTATCTTGTACATTTCAGTATAAGCCTCTTTCTTATAATGACCCATTTTACTTATATATTGTACTACACTTTCGTTCAGATAGCAAGCAAAATCTTCATTTTTTGCAATTTTTTTTCGTATTTCAGAGGATGATATCTCCAGCGGAGTGCTTTTGCTGATGAAAATATTGCCGTATTTTCTCAGTTCCTCCGCCTTTGCTTCAAGCTCCTGCATGTCTCCGCCGTGGCGTGATACAACGATCAGCGAAGCCTCATCAAGTATCTCCTCGAAGCAGAACCACGAATCAAATGAGAGCAGCATATCGCTTCCCACAAGCAGGAAAAGCTCGGCATCGGGATATCTTTCCCTGAAATGCTTTACCGTATACAACGAATAGCTTACTCTTTCCTGAGAGAGTTCCCAGTCGCTGCAGCTCATATTTTTCTTGCCTTTTACGGCAAGCTTTATCAGCTTTATACGTTCTTTTCCGTCTATATACTCGTCGCTCGAACGATGCGGAGATATCTTCGACGGTACAAATATCACCTTGTCCAGAGAGAATTCCTCCGCAGCAGTTTCCGCAACATGAACATGTCCGTTATGTATCGGGTTGAAGCTGCCTCCGTATATACCTATACGCATTATTACCTCCGATCATTTCCATGGTCTTTTTCCGCTTGTCCAGCCTTTTTCCTTCCAGTATCTGACATCTGCTTCGTTGAAGCCATTGCGCTGCATCATGCTCATTATGAAGAACATACCGCGTGTTTTTAGCGGTATGCCGCCTTTGTAGCCGAGTATCTTCTTTGCGATCGAATCAGTTTTTGCTTCAATGCTCTTTTTGATCTTGGGCTTTACGTGATCCCAGCGTGCTTCCATAACTGCTTTACCATACTTGTACACTCTTGGTATCCCCCAGAAGAAGCAACTGTCTGCGACGTCCTTTATTGCTGACTTCATTCCTGCACCTGCTGCCGTGGAGATAACAACAGCCTGTTTGCTGAACATCTTCTCCTCGGGACGGTGTACCATCCAGCGCCAGCCGTAGTGATCCAGAAAAGCCTTCATCTGTCCCGTTGCATGGTATACATATACGGGCGTAGTGAAGATAAGTATATCCGAGCTGTCGATCATTTCAGTCAGCGGTGCAAGCTTACCGAAGTGCGGACATTCTCTCTCGCTTTTACCGAAACAGTTTGTGCAGCCGCAGCAGAATTCTCCGAAATCACGGGGAAGGAATATCTCACTGATATTCTCCTCAGAAGTTATTTTTCCTGCAAGAAGTCTGCCGATATTGTAGGTGGAACCCTTGTGGTCCGTTCCGCTTATAATAAGGACCTTCATTATTTTGCCTTAGGTATCCCCTCGATAACAGGATCCTTTTCGTTACGCTTGAAAAGTACGAACTTGCTGCCTATTACCTGTACAACGTCCGAACCTGTCTGTTCTGCTATCGCATCAGCAGCTTCTCTTGCGGTCCAGCCTGAATTATCAAGTACTCTCAGCTTTATAAGTTCTCTCTTGCGAAGCGCATCAGAGATATCCTTGCACATTGCTTCGGTAACTCCGCCCTTGCCTACCTGATATATAGTCTCGTAATTTGAAGCGATACCTCTCAGGTACGCTCTCTGTTTGCTTGTAAGCATATAACTCTCCTTATTTTTTGCTTAAGTATTCATACAGTGCCTTAAGTGCAGCACCTCTGTGACTTATCGCATTCTTCTCATCCGGTGTGAGTTCGGCCATGCTTCTGTCCCCTACCATAAATACGGGATCATAGCCGAATCCGTTTGTTCCGCGCATCTCGTGACCGATGCTTCCCTTGCATTCTCCGCTCATAGTCGATGACTCATTGCCGTCCACATATGCGATAGTACACATGAATGAAGCTCCTCTTTTCTCCTCGGGAACGTCCTTCATTTCATCCAGAAGCTTAGAACAGTGCTGACCTTCGGGAGCATATCTTGCAGAGTAAACTCCAGGTCTGCCGTCCATTGCCTCCACGCAGAGACCGCTGTCGTCTGCAATAGTGGGAAGCCCTGTTGCCTCATATACTGCACGTGCTTTGATAAGCGCATTTTCTGCGAATGTTGTACCGTTTTCCTCTGGATCGCAGTTTGCACCTGCTTCACGCTGTGAAAGGACTTCTATCCCCAGCGGAGCAAGTATCTCTCTTGCCTCGCGGAGCTTATTGGCATTATTTGTAGCCATAACGAGCTTAGTTATCATCGTCATCGTCCTTTCTGCCGAAAAGTCTGCTGAAGAAGCCCTTCTTTTTCTTCTTCTCAGGCTCGGGAGCAGCTTCTTCTTCCTGTTCCTCTTCATCTTCGTCGGACGGAGCATCCTCTGGGAAGTTATCCATGAAGCTCTCATCGAAGTTGTAGTCTGTTCTTGCCTCGAATTCGGCATTTTCATCGTAGTTATCTACATCAAATGAGTCATCATCGGACTCATCTTCGTCATCATCATCGGACTCGTCTTCATCCTCATCTTCGGACTCGTCTTCATCTTCATCGTCGGATTCGTCTTCATCCTCATCGTCGGATTCGTCATCATCATCGTCGTCGGACTCGTCTTCGTCTTCATCGTCGGACTCGTCTTCATCCTCATCGTCGGACTCGTCTTCGTCCTCATCGTCGGACTCGTCTTCGTCATCATCATCATCGGACTCATCTTCATCCTCATCTTCGGACTCATCTTCGTCATCGTCGTCGGAATCGTCTTCATCCTCATCATACTCAGACTCATCATAGTCCTCCGACTCTGTATCTTCAAGCTCGTTTTCTTCCTCTTCCTCGTCCTCCTCATAGGTCGTATCAAAGAGTGCATCAACGAACATATGACTGTCGAATGGCTGAAGATCCTCGATAGTTTCGCCTACACCTATCAGCTTTACTGGTATACCCAGTTCGTTCTTGATAGATATAACGATACCGCCCTTTGCCGTACCGTCCAGCTTTGTGAGTACGATACCCGTAATAGGTGCTGTTTCACTGAAAAGCTTAGCCTGACTTACTGCGTTCTGACCTGTTGTGGCGTCAAGTACGAGAAGTATCTCACGAGAACTTTCCCCTGCCTTTGTATCGATGATACGGTTTATCTTTTTAAGCTCCTCCATAAGGTTCTTCTTATTATGGAGTCTTCCTGCTGTATCTATGATAACTACATCGCAGCCTCTTGCCTTTGCAGCTTCAAGGGCATCATAAACTACAGCACCGGGATCAGAACCCTCAGCGTGTTTTACGATGTCAACCCCTGCACGGTCAGTCCAGACCTGAAGCTGGTCTATAGCAGCCGCACGGAATGTATCAGCTGCTGCAACAAGGACCTTCTTGCCCTCGTTCTTGAACTGGTGGCAGAGCTTACCTATTGTTGTAGTCTTTCCTGCGCCGTTAACACCTATTACCATGATGACTGCGGGAGATACCGACAGGTCGAGACCTGTATCATCACCCATCATATCGGCAATTACCTCGTGGATAAGTCCCATAATGTCCTTGGGATCGGTTATACCGCGCTCCTTTACCAGTTTACGCAGTCTATCGCATATCTCAACGGAGGTATCAACGCCGATATCACTCATTATCATCTGCTCTTCGAGTTCCTCGAAAAGCTCCTCATCGATCTTTGTAAACGAGTTGAATATCCTTTGCAGACCTCCCAGGAAGGAGTCCTTGGTCTTGCGAAGTCCCTCTGCTATCTTTGAAAAAATACTCATAATCTGTTCCTATCTGCCGCAGTGCGGCTATATAATACATTCGTTAAAAAGCGGGATAATGTGACACATTACTGTATATCAGCAACATCCTCCTGGAAATCCACCTGTTCCATTTTCAGGAGCTTGGATATACCGTCCTCCTGCATTGTAACACCGTAAAGCACGTTAGCTTCTTCCATTGCGCTTCGTCTGTGCGTTACCAGTACGAACTGCGTAGTGTCGGTGAAGTTCTTCAGGTACTGAGCGTACTTTCTTACGTTGACCTCATCAAGTGCCGCATCTATCTCATCAAGTATACAGAAAGGTGCGGGACGAAGCTTAAGTATCGCAAAGTATATTGCAATAGCTACAAACGCCTGCTCACCACCTGAGAGTGATATCAGGTTCTTAATGACCTTTCCGGGAGGTGCAACGCTTATCTCTATACCCGAACCGAGAACATCCTCGGGATCGGTGAGTATCAGCTCTGCCTTGCCGCCGCCGAAAAGTTCGACGAAAATGCTCTTGAAGTTAGAGTTGATTATGCGGAAGCTCTCCTCGAAGATACGGCACATTTCCTCTGTAAGTTCAGCGATTATCCTCTCCAGCTCATTCTTGGACTTCTGAACGTCCGCAAGCTGTTCGGACATGAACCTGTATCTTTCGGATACCTCGCGGTATTCCTCGATAGCGTCCACATTGACGCTTCCCAATGCACGTATCTTGTTCTTTACTGAGGTAAGCTCCTGCTGTGCGGCAGTGAGGTCCTCTATCTTTTCGGCTATCTGAATAGCTTCCGAACGGGTAAGCTCGTAGACTTCAAGCAGCTGACGTATCATGTTGTCGCTGTCACGCTTGATGTTCTCGCTGCGCTCTTCGAGACGGGTAATATCTCCAGAAAGCTTTTCCTTTGCGTCGTTCAGACCTTTCATACCCTTCTGTATCTCGTTTACGAGACGTGTCTGCTCGGTATGAATGTCCTGATAACGCTTTATCTGTTCAAGACTGCTTTCGGTATTGCTCTTCATTCCTTCGAGTTCGCCCCGGAGCTTTTCGATATCAGCCTGTTTTTCTGCTATAAGCTTCTCCTGACGTGCTATCTCTTCGAGGAAGAGACTGTTGCCGCTTTTCAGTTCTTCAAGACGTTCATCTGCATGCTGTATCTCAAGCTGTTGAGCCTGTATATCCTTATCCTTCTCCATATCGGTGATACGGAGCTGAGAAAGTTTCTCTGAAAGCTCTGCACGGGCAAGTCTCAGCTTTTCACGGCTGCTTTGTCCCTTTGCAAGCTTTGCCTCAGCTTCTTCGATAAGTTTGCTGTTCTCAGCAATAAGACGTTCACTGTCAGCAATCGCCGTCTTTGCTTCGGCGATCCTGCGTTCAGCGTCCGCAACATACTTTACGGAGCTTTCGGACTGCGCCTCAACCTGCTCTGTAAGAGCTGTAAGGCTGTTTATCTCGGCACTGAGACGGACGCCCTCATTCTCGCATTCTGAAAGCTCCGACTTAGCCGCTTCCATATCGTATCTCAGCTTTTCGGACTCCGCTCTCAGCTTCTCAGCCTTGCCGCGGAGCTCGTCACGGAGTGATGTGAGCTTTTCTATCTCGCCGTCAAGGGTATCAATCTCATTTTTACGGGTTATTATTCCGCCCGACTTCTGAGCCGAACCGCCTGTGAATGAACCGCCTGCGTTTATGACCTGTCCGTCCAGAGTAACTATGCGGAACTTATATCCGTACTTCTTGGCTATATTCGTAGCAGTATCGATGTCCTCGGCAATTACTATCCTGCCGAGAAGTGAAGCGATTATGCCGCTGAATTTACTGTCATAGGTAACTATCCTGCTGGCATTAGCCTCGAATCCGTCGCAGTTTTCAAGTCCCTGCTCACGGAGTTCATATCCCTTTACGGAGGTGATAGGCAGGAACGTTGCACGTCCGCCCTTCTGTTCCTTAAGGAAGCGGATACAGCGCTTAGCTATATTCTCGTCCTCGACGATGATGTTCTGCATCGCACCGCCAAGTGCGGTTTCAACAGCTACGGCGTACTTTGGTTCAACACCGATATTCTGAGCTACCGTACCGAATATGCCACCTATCCTGCCTTGCTTTGATGCACGGAGGACCTGCTTTACGCTTCCCGCAAAGCCTTCCATATTATTTTCAAGGTCGCTGAGTATTTTACGTCTCTGCTGTTTGTCCTTAAGGTCGTAGAGAGCCTTTTCAAACTCTGCCTTTACCTGCTCGAATCCCTGTTTTCGTGAATCGTAAAGGCGCTGAATGCCGCTTAAACGATTCCTTATGCTATCAGCGTTTTCCTTATTCTTCCCGGAATCCGCCTTACAGGCTTCCAGCTTGCGTTTATACTCTTCAGTATTTTCCCTTGCTTCCTCGCTTCTCTTTTTCAGATCTGCAAGTCTTGTATTCTCATCCTCAATGGTCTGACGTGCAGACTCGGCGGAGTATTTTAGTTCGCTCTGCTTTATGTACAGAGCATTTATCTCTCCCGATGCCTCCTCAACGCTGTCGCCCAGCTTATCGCTTTCGGCTTCGGCAGTATTGAACTCGGCAGTTACTTTTTCTATCTCCCCGGTAAGCGCCTCGCGCTGTGATTTAAGCTCCGCTATCTTATCCTCTGCGGACTTTTTCTGCTGTAACAGCTCGGACTTTGTATCCTCTGAGTTCTCTATACTGCGCCTTGCATTTTTTACAGCTTCGTTGCAGTGGAGAATATCGTTTTCAAGTACGGCTATGCCCGATTTCTTCTCGGATGAAAGCTGTTCGTCCTCCAGCATCTTCTTTCTTATCTCGTCCGAACGTACCGTACTCTCCTGCATCTTGCGGTAGCCTTCCTGGAGCTTCTCGTCCTGACGCTGAAGGTCATTCTCAACGTTCTCGTACTCATTGCGGCTGACAAGTATCTTCTCATCCAGTTCGCGTTCCTTTGCACTGAGTTCATCAAGACGTGTTACCCATACGGATATTTCAAGTCTCTTGCGCTCTTCTGCAAGCTTTACGAACTTTTCCGCCTTCTGGGACTGTATCCTCAGAGGTTCTACACGGCTTTCCAGCTCGGATATGATATCGGTGAGACGAACCATGTTTTCCTGTGCGGCTGTGAGCTTTCTTTCAGCCTCCAGCTTTTTGTAGCGGAATTTGGAGATACCTGCCGCTTCCTCGAAAATATCACGGCGCTCATTGCTTTTCTGTCCGACTATCTCGGCTATACGTCCCTGTCCGATAATGGAGTAACCGTCCCTTCCGAGACCTGTATCCATGAACAGCTCGTTTATGTCCTTAAGTCGGCAGGGCTTGCCGTTTATCATATACTCACTCTCACCGCTGCGGTAGAGCTTACGGGTGACTGCCACCTCGTCCTCCATATCCGCAAGAGTCTTGTCGGTATTGTCTATGTTGAGCGTTACTGCCGCAAAACCCATCGGTTTCCTTGCAACAGTACCCGAGAATATAACGTCCTCCATTTTATTTCCGCGGAGAGTCTTTGTGGACTGCTCGCCCAGTACCCAGCGGACGGAATCACCTATATTGCTCTTACCGCTTCCGTTAGGACCTACAACTGCTGTAAGTCCTTTATCGAATGTAAGGCTTATCTTATCGGGAAAGGACTTGAAGCCCTGTATTTCCAGTGATTTAAGGTACAAATCCTCACCTCCTGAGCTCGCACCTGTATTTCGGGACGCTTTCATCCCCTGTTATCTTAAGCGCTATACCGCGCTCTCTGAAGTATTCTATGTTAGCTCTGCCGTGTCCGACCGCCTTGCTTATGCATGATGGGGACACCGCAAATACTGCTGTGTCAGACATGTGACCGCAGTTTTTCAGTTCAAATTCCATATTATGCCTGTATATCACAGTTTCGCATATTTCTCTGAAGGCAGGATGATAGAAACCTCCCACCATATCGTGCTCCACGAACTCGCTTGCATGAAGTCCGCATTTTATGACACGGATGCCGTCTCCCTCGAACATTACCATAGCGGAAGCAGCTATATCCACTGCCGTATCGAAGTCAAAGGGTACATACTCGCCGCTTTTCAACAGCTCTGCAAGCTTGGTACCTTCAAGTACGACCACGGGGTATATCCTTACGGTATCAGGTCTCAGGGCATGTATCGTCCTTATGGTCTCCCACTCCTTTTCCGGAGTGCTTCCGTAAAGACCGATCATCATCTGCAAGCCAAGTTCAATACCGAATGCCCGTATCAGCTCACAGGCATTAATTACGTCCTGAGCCGTATGTCCGCGCTCATTGAGAGCAAGTACCTCATCATCCATGGACTGCGCTCCAAGCTCTATTGCGGTAACTCCTGCGGCTTTCAGCTCGAATAGTATCTCGGGCGTTATACAGTCGGGACGTGTTGAACAGCGTATGCCACTGAACCTGCCCTCACCTACGAATTCGTGTGCCGCAGAGAGAAGTTCTGTCATGTAATCATAAGGTATAGCTGTGAAACTCCCTCCGAAAAAGGCTATCTCTGTATCTTCGGGAGACCTAACCTCGCTGAGCGCTTTTGTGCATATCTCCCTTACATCGTCCCCGTGAGGAAGATGCTGTGCGCCGCTGATAGTATTCTGGTCGCAGAACGTACATTTATGCGGACAGCCTACATGAGGTACGAATATTGATATATTACTGTGTTTCATAGCCCATAAGCTCGAGAGCTTCCTTAGCGGCAAGCTGTTCGGCTTCCTTCTTGCTTCTGCCCTTACCCTTGCCGATTACCTGTGAATTAAGGCAAACCTCTACCACGAACCTCTTGTTGTGGTCAGGTCCCTCTTCGCCTATAAGAACGTATTCCACCTTTTCCTCGGGGTTCTTCTGAACTACTTCCTGAAGAACTGTCTTGAAATCGCTGAAAGCAGGGTGGTGAAGATGCTCAACGTCCTTCGGTATAAAACGGAGTATGTGCTTTGACGCAGCTTCCATACCGCCGTCCAGGTATATGGCAGCTATAACAGCTTCAAAAGCATCCGCAAGTATCGATGGACGCTCACGTCCGCCTGTATTTTCCTCGCCCTTGCCAAGGCGGAGGTAATTGCCAAGCTCTATCTGCTTTGCGAAAATATGAAGTGATTTCTCGCAGACCAGCGAAGCACGTATCTTTGTGAGTTCGCCCTCTGCAACGTTGTTAAGATTCTTGTAGAGATAGTCCGAAACAACGATAGAGAGTACACTGTCGCCGAGAAATTCAAGGCGTTCATTGCTTCCGTTGGGGTGCTTCTTTTCGTTTGCATAGGACGAGTGTGAGAGCGCCTGTTTGAGAAGCTGTATATTTTTGAATTTATAATTTATTGTCTCTTCGAGTTTTTCAAAATTATTCTCCATTTGTCTGCTCCTTTGCGATAGCTGCAACGTATTCCTCTATAGCTTCGGTAACTTTTCCCTCGACGCATCGCTTTGCCTGTCTTACGGCATTATAGAATGCGGTAGCGTCCGAGCTTCCGTGAGCCTTTATTACGGGACGCCTTACGCCGAGAAGTGCCGAGCCTCCTACTTCCTTATAATCCATCTGTTTGCGGAACTGCTTTATCTTGCCAAGTGAGAACAGTGCGCCTATTTTGCCTGCCCCCGAGAATATCCACTTTATCTTCTTAGAGAAAAATGAACCCATTCCCTCATAGAGCTTAAGTACAACGTTTCCCGTAAAGCCGTCCGTAACGACCACCTGTATCTCTCCCTTCGGGATATCTCTTGCTTCGATATTGCCTGTGAAATTCAGTCCCGAGCTTTCAAGCAGCTTATAGGACTCTATCTCAAGTTCCCTGCCCTTGGTCTCTTCAGCGCCTATATTTAGAAGTCCGACCTTAGGCGAAGAAACTCCCATAACCTTTTCCATGTAGGCACTTCCCATAACTGCGAACTGCACCAGCATCTCGGGACGGCACTCGGTATTTGCACCTGCGTCCACAAGAATGAAACTGCCCTTATCCGCAGGCATTACAGGTGACGGAGCAACTCTCTTGATACCTTTGATACGCTTGACGATGAAGGTAGCTCCCATGACCAGTGCTCCAGTACTTCCTGCTGAAACGAAAGCGTCGCCGCGTCCGTCTGCGAGGAGCTGCAAGCCCAGTGCCATAGAAGTATTCTTGCCTGATTTTATTATCTCCTTCGGTTCTTCATGTATATCAAAAACATCATCCGTATGCTCTATCTCTATGCCTTCGAGGCTTATGCCGTTTTCTTCGGCACATTTCTTTATCTTGTCGCTGCTGCCTGTCAGTATGACTGAAACTCCCAGTTCCCTGACGGCTCTCTCGCAGCCCTTAAGTACTTCCAGCGGAGCGTTATCTCCGCCGAAAGCATCAACGATCACTCTTGTCATATCCGATCCTCTTCAGCTCCTTTTCAAGCGATTCAACGGCACGGCGCGCATATGCTCCGTACCTTTCTTTCTTATCCTTTATCCTTACGCCAATATCGGGAAGTATACCCATATTAGCGCCCATCGGCTGGAACTTGCCGTCGTTGAAGGGATCACTGATATACGCCGAGAGCGCTCCCAGCATCGTATCATTCGGAAGACACAGCGGTTCAAGTCCGAGTATCCTTCTTGCGGCAGCAGTACCTGCAATGATACCGCTTGCGGCAGATTCCATATAACCTTCAACGCCCGTTATCTGTCCCGCGAACCATATGTCCTTATGCTCACGCATGGAGAAGTCTCTGTTCAAAAGAGTGGGACTGTTTATGAAGGTGTTCCTGTGCATAACTCCATAACGCATGAACTCGGCATTTTCAAGTCCCGGGATCATTGAGAAAACTCTCTTCTGCTCGCCGAATTTGAGATTGGTCTGGAAGCCAACCAGGTTGAAAAGAGTAGCCTCCTTGTTCTCTCTGCGGAGCTGTACTACCGCATAGGGACGTCTGCCTGTTCTCTGGTCTGTTATACCTACAGGCTTCATGGGACCGAAACGCATAGTGTCCTCGCCTCTTGAAGCAAGGACTTCTATAGGCATACAACCCTCGTATACACTGAAGGGATGAGTCTCAAAGTCCTTCAGCTCAACTCTCTCGGCACCGATAAGTGCCTTGTAGAAAGCCTGATACTCCTCTTTATCCATAGGACAGTTGATGTAGTCTGCATCACCGCGGTCGTATCTTGATGCAAAGAATACCTTTTCCTTGTCGAGGCTCTCATAGGTGACTATAGGAGCTGCTGCATCGTAGAAGCTGAGTCCCTCGCCGCAGAGTTCCTTTATCCTGTCTGCCATTGCTCCCGAAGTGAGGGGACCTGTGGCAATAATGCACATTCCCTCGGGAAGCTCTTTTACCTCGCCTTCGATGACCTCTATCAGCGGTTCATTCTTTATGGCTTCGGTAACACTGTCGGAAAAACGCTCTCTGTCCACTGCAAGAGCTCCTCCTGCTTCGACCGAATTAGCCTTTGCACAGGGTACTGTCAGTGAACCGAGCATTTCCATTTCTGTTTTAAGAAGTCCCGCGGAGGATTCAAGCCTTGAAGCCTTAAGCGAATTAGAGCATACAAGCTCCGCAAATCCGCTGTATTTGTGTGCAGGAGAATACTTCTCGGGCTTCATCTCGTAAAGCCTTACGTTTATCCCGTAACGGGCAAGGCTCCATGCTGCTTCGCAGCCTGCAAGACCTGCGCCGATAACATTTACGGTCTGACTCATTTTTTCAGCTCTCTTTCGTAACCGCATCCCTCGTTTTCACAAACGAGTCTGCCTGATTTACCGCCCTTAGTGAACAGAGTCTTTCCGCACTCGGGACACTTTTCAGCGGTAGGTACGTTCCATGTCATGAAATTACACTCGGGGAAGCCTTCACATCCGTAGAAGCTCCTGCCCTTCTTGGACTTCTTAAGAAGCATCTTCTTTCCGCATCTCGGACAGCTTCCCTCAGTCTCTGTAACTATCTTCTTGGTGTTTGAACATTCAGGGAATCCGGGACAAGCAAGGAATTTACCGTATTTACCGTACTTTATGACCATGTTTCTGCCGCAAAGCTCACAAACAACATCTGTTTCCTCGTCCGGCACCTTTACTCTCTTGCCTTCCATAGCTTCCTCTGCCTTCTGGAGAGTTGCAGAGAAATCATCGTAGAAATCATGGAGAGTAGTTACCCAGTTCTTGTGACCGTGCTCCACCTCATCAAGGTCATTCTCCATTTCAGCCGTGAACTTGGCATCAACTATCTTCTCGAAGTGGTCCTTCATCAGCTCGGTTATTACCTCGCCGAGGTTGGTAGGTTTGAGCTGTTTTCCCTCATGCTCCACATACTGCCTTGCGGTGATAGTGGTTATGGTAGGAGCATAGGTACTCGGACGTCCGATACCGTTTTCTTCAAGTGCCTTGATAAGTGAAGCTTCGGTATATCTCGGAGGCGGCTGTGTGAAGTGCTGATTTCCTGCGATGGACTTCAGTTTGAGCTTATCCTCTGCCTTAAGCTCGGGAAGCATCTTCTTGTTGCTCTCCTCGCCGTCTGTAGACTCAACATAAAGAGTCATGAAGCCGTCAAACTTGACGGAATAGCTTGTTGCACGGAATGTACATCCGTTTGCGTCGATATCAACAGATACGGTGTTGAGCTGAGCATTTGCCATCTGGCTTGCGATGAATCTTTCCCATATCAGCTTATAGAGCTTGAACTGGTCATTTGAAAGACTGTTCTTTACTCTTGCAGGAGTCATTTCCGTAATTGACGGACGTATAGCTTCATGAGCATCCTGAGCATTGCTCTTTGTCTTGAATGTACGCGGCTTGTCGGGGAGATATTCCTTGCCGTATACTGTGCTTATATACTCAGCAGCAGCAGCCTTTGCCTCGTCTGATATACGCAGACTGTCTGTTCTCATGTATGTGATAAGACCTACTGCACCTACGCCCTCAACATCAACACCTTCATAAAGCTCCTGAGCAGCTTTCATGGTTCTCTTTGCACTGAATCCGAGTTTTCTCGAAGCTTCCTGCTGGAGAGTAGAGGTTATGAAAGGAGGTGCAGGCTGTTTCTTTGTGACACGCTTCTTGACGGAGGTAACTGTGTATTCCGCACCTTCAAGACGCGCAAGAAGTCCGTCAGCCTCAGCCTGATTCGGTATTTCAAGTTTCTTTCCGTCCACAGCAACAAGTGCAGCGTCGAAAACCTTCCTTGAACCCGGAGCAGTAAACTTTGCATCGATCGACCAGTATTCCTTCGGTATGAAGCTTCTTATCTCGTTTTCACGGTCCACTACAAGACGTACAGCAACAGACTGTACTCGTCCTGCTGAAAGTCCCCTTTTGACTTTTTTCCAAAGGAAAGGACTGAGCTTGTAGCCCACAAGACGATCCAGTATACGTCTCGCCTGCTGAGCGTTTACAAGGTCCACATCTATCTTATGCGGATTGCTCATACCGTTCTGAACGCCGCTCTTTGTTATCTCGTTGAAAGCGACGCGGTTATTGTCGTTCATATCGAGCTTCAGCATCTGTGCTATATGCCATGATATAGCTTCACCCTCGCGGTCGGGGTCGGTAGCGAGATATATTTTTCCGCATTTCTTTGCGTGTTTCTTAAGTTCCTTTATAACATCCTCTTTACCCTTCATATCGGTATAAAGAGGCTCAAAATCGTTTTCTGTGTCCACACCGAGCTTAGACTTCGGAAGATCGCGAACATGTCCCATTGAAGCAATGACCTCATATCCTGAGCCTAAGTATTTCTGTATGGTTTTTGCCTTTGCAGGCGACTCTACGATCACTAAATCTGACATTCTTTTTTCTCCTTTAATCTACAGTTCAGCAAAGTGAATACATTTTTCCGGGAAGCGCCTTAACTATCCCAAGCATCTCCAGTTCGGTGAGTTCCACCATAAGCGATGCAGGTTCTATCTCCAGCTTTGTCATTATAACATCGGCATGGAGCGAACAGCCTTCCAGAAGTTTCACTATACTTTCCTGTACATCGGTAAGAGTTCCCTCAGGGATGCTACCGATGATATCTGCCTTGTTTTGTTCTGTCTCTTTTTCTTCTACGACTTCATTATGTTCTGTAATCTTCTCTGCCTTTTTCTTTCTTCGTCCCTTTTTCGGACGTGCAAGACGTGTTATATCAAGTTTGGGTTTATCAGCTGAGGAAGCAGGATCTACGCCAAATGTATCTATACCTGTGTACATTTCCTCTCTGATCTCCTGTTCATTAACACCGCCGATCAGGAAGCGTTCCATAATATCCTCGGCACTGTAAAGAGGTGTAGCACCGTCCCTGAGAAGGAGGATATTACCCGAATACGCAGAACTGAAAATATCAGCAGGCGGCAGACAGAAGACTTCTCTGCCCTGTTCAGCCGACAGGTTCGCAGTTATAAGCGAACCGCTGTGATCCGTCGCTTCAAACACGACCGATACTCTGCCAAGTGCCGAAAGTATACGGTTTCGTTTAGGGAAATTCGATGAGTGAGGCGGAGTTCCTATGGGAAACTCCGAGATAAATACTCCGCCGTTTTCAATTATCATATCCCTGAACCTGAAATTGTCCTTAGGGTAGTCAACATCCACTCCGCAGCCCATAACGCAGGCAGTCGGACGATTCACAGATACTGCCGCAAGATGCGAAGCAATATCGATACCAAGTGCAAATCCGCTTACGATGACATATCCGTTCCTTGCAAGCTCGGAGCATATCTCCTCGGCTGCTCTGAGTGAATAGTCCGAAGCGTATCTTGCGCCTACCGATGTGACCGTGCGTGTACCCTTAAGACAGGAAATATCACCCTTGTAATAGAGTACGGCAGGAGGGTTGACAATATGCCTGAGCTGATGAGGATATTCCGCGGAGCTGTAGCCGACAGCCTTGACGCCCTTTTTCTCGGATTCCTCCATGAGAGAACGTACCTGATCCAGAGTTATGCTGCGTATATTGGCAATTTCTTCCTGCGTAAGGTTCAGGCGGCAGTTCTCCGCCGAAAGCTCGCAGTAAGCCTCTGTAGCAGTTTCAAAGAAGCACATAGCTTCCCAAATCCTTCTGCTGCCTGTGCCGAAAACCATCGACAGCCACAGCCAGTATACAGTTTCATTCACGGCAGCAACCTCCTTCGGTCGTCAGTTCTTATCTCTGCTTATCTCCCACATCAGTATCCCCGCAGCCATAGCAGCATTAAGGGAATTGATATTTCCGTGCATAGGTATAGTAACTTTAGTATCGCATCTGTCCGCAGTCTCACGGGAGAGACCGTTTCCCTCGTTTCCGATGAACACAGCCCGTTTTCCCTCCGGGCGGATATCCGTTATTTTAACAGCATCCGCATCTATGACCGCAGCCATTGTTGTAACTTCATTTTCTTTCAGCATACCGAAAAGCTCGTCATCGTTATTAACGATCATAACGGGCATACGGAAAACAGATCCCATAGTTGATCTGAGCGTTTTGGGGTTATACAGATCGCAGGAGCCGCACATAAAAATGCCGTCAATACCAAGAGCATCTGCTGTGCGGATAACAGTTCCCACATTGCCCGGATCCTGAAGTCCGTATAACACCACATACTTTCCATTTTCGGTAAAAACAGGGGCGCAGTCCCTGATACGGCAGACTGCAAATACACCCTGAGTAGTTTCTGTGAGGGATATCTTCCTTGCTATTTCAGGCGTTATAATGAACACTCTGTCCATAATATCGGAAAGGTCATGTTCACCCGAAAAGGCAATGAAGTTATCCTCTGTGAAGAACAGTTTCTCCACATTTCCCGCCTGTACAGCATCCTCCACGATGCGGAGTCCCTCCAACACGAACAAGCCGTATCTCTGTCTCTCTTTTTTCTGAGAGGACAGCTTAAGATACAGCTTGACAGCGGGATTATCCTTAGAAGTGATACAGTGATCGGCAGGTACGGGAAGACCGCCGATGAATGTCATATTTCCTGACAATATCACACACTCCCTTTTATCTGATATACAACAAAACACGCTCTTAATAAATAAGAAGCGTGTTTCTGATCCCGATCAAAGAGCAGCCTTAGCCTTATCTACGATAGCTGTGAATCCGGCAGCGTCGTTGATAGCGATCTCTGAGAGCATCTTTCTGTTAAGTGTGATGCCAGCCTTCTTGCAGCCGTTCATGAATGTTGAGTAGTTCATACCATTCATCTTGCATGCAGCAGAGATTCTTGCGATCCAGAGCTGTCTGAACTCTCTCTTCTTCTGCTTTCTTCCGATGTAAGCATAGTTGCCTGACTTCATTACAGCCTGTTTAGCCATCTTGAAGTGCTTGCTCTTAGCGCCCCAGTAGCCCTTAGCAAGCTTTAAAACCTTATTTCTTCTCTTACGAGTCATCATTGCACCCTTAATACGTGCCATAGTCTTTTACCTCCAATAATTGAAAATTGCGAAATTAGTTTTCATACCGCTGCGAATAACTCTGCGGCGTCAGATCACATATAAGGAACGAGCTTCTTGATTGTAGGAGCGTTTGCGCTTCCTGCAACGCCTGCTGTACGAGCGATTCTCTTGCGCTTTGTGTCCTTCTGAGTAAGTCTGTGTCTCTTGTTGGTCTTCTGGTACTTTACCTTACCGCTTCCTGTAATCTTAAAACGCTTCTTTGCGCCTGAGTGAGTTTTAACCTTAACCTTTGCCATTGTTTTATCCTCCTTAATTTAAGAACAGGCTGGTTCTTACTTATTGGTTTTGGGACTTACGAACATAACGATGCTGCGTCCCTCCATTTTAGCCGGCTTATCAACGACACCAGCATCCGAAACTGCCTCCTTGAAGCGATCGAGCAGCTCGTTACCCAGTTCAGGGTGAGCGATTGCACGCTTACGGAACCTTACGGATACCTTAAGCTTATCTCCGCCCTGAAGGAATTTAACAGCCTGATTGACCTTTGTTTCAAAATCGTGGGTATCTATAGTAGAGAACATTCTTATCTCCTTTATCGATACTACCTTCTGATTTTTTCTTGCTTCCTTTTCGCGCTTAGCCTGTTCAAAGCAATACTTTCCGTAATCCATGATACGGCATACGGGCGGTGTTGCCTGTGGAGCGATCTTTACAAGATCGAGATCCTGTTCAAAGGCTAATTTCTGTGCATCCTTGGCGGATAATACTCCGAGCTTCTTTCCATCAGCGTCGATCACGAGAACTTCCTTGTCTCTGATCTCTTCGTTGATCTGCAGTTCCTGTTTGCTAATTGTCAAGCACCTCCAGCTATAAAATAAAAGAAAATGAGTGCAGATAATATCCGCACTCACAATACTTCTGATATATTTACCCTTATGGGAAGATAGATCATTGATATTGACCGTTTCGGCAATGCCTTACGGTGAGAACGGCACGCTCTGCTTTGTTTTCCATAATATTATAATACGTTTTGCGGATGTTGTCAAGTGATCGGCTGAATTTCATCACTTTGCACAACCATTTTATCTTTCATCTCACAGATTTTATCCCAGATAGCAAAACGAACCTCATATTTTTCAGGTTTGCGGAGTATATCAAGCTCCTTTTCGTCAAAGAAGTCCTTCTCCTTTTCCTTATCGTCCACGATTTCGCAGGCTGCAGGCAGACAAAGCGGCGGATACATGACGCACCACCAGTTATGTCCTTTTGCACTGCCTATCTCTATGCGAAGGGCATGATAGTCTCCCTCAGGCATAGTGATATCGCCGTAAACACGCTTATCAAAGTGCATTTCGGTAAGGTATGCCCTTACCTTTTTATCGCACCCATTGTGCCGAAGAACATCCTCAGCAAGCAATTCTATCTCTGGAATGTGTGCTCTCACTTCTTCCTCTGCATCCGCAAGAGAATCAGCCTCGGAAAGCAAACCGCTTTCAAGGAGTTCATCCCTGACTTTCAGTTTCAGTTCCTGATCGTGAGGACTGTCCGAATCCGCAAGAATGTGAAGCCGGAGAACGTTCCCCCTGATATGTTCAAGAGAATCACAATCCCTGAAAAAGGATGCGACCTGCGAGATAAGTACCGCTGCTATGAACCCTATTGCTATCACAGCATCTGTGTATTTTTTCATTTTATCACCTCAGCTGAAAGCATTGGCAAAAAATGAAAGATTATTCATTCATATGAAAAGCATCAGTACATACGCAAGTATCAGTATAAGAGCTACTCCAAGCACCGCTACTCTCATCCACATTTTTTTATCAGGTCTGCTGTATTTACCCATTGCCGATCACCTCTCAGTGTCTCTTTTTTGTACGTTTTCTTCTGTCAGGAGTGTAATCACTGAACACATCCTGCTTTCTGCGTCCGCCGTAAGCCATTTTTCTGCGGTCGGGACGCTGTTTCCTGTCATTGTAAACAGGTCTGCCGCCCTTTTCATGTCCGCCCTTATAGAGCTTAACCTCCACCTGATGACCATTGATCTTCATCGGGTTGGTGCTTTCGATTATATAGTCATACTCGGTCTCGGGCACTTCCACCGTAGTATGGTCATCATAAATGTCTATCTTGCCGAAATCCTGTCCCGACATTCCCGTAGCATCAACAAGTGCGCCGAGGATAAAATTCGGAGCGATACGTTTGCTTCGTCCGATATTGATGTCCACCTTAACGGTTTTTGCACCGTTCCTGTGTCCCTTTTTGAGAGGACGCGCCGCACTGAATTCGGGAAGTGCAGCTATCTCTTCGCTGAGCTTTCCGCCGATTATACGTGCAGCTGCTTCGCGGGGACCAATGCCCATGGATTCCAGTACACTCAGTATGTCATATACCGCACCGTCCTCGGGATGTGCCATAACCGAGATATCCTCAACGAGTTTCTGTTTTTTCAGAGCAACTATATCCGAACGCTCCGGAAGCGGCATCTCCCTTATTTCAGCCTTGGTGTACTGAGCAATAGCCTTAAGGTCGAAGAACTGCTTTCTGCCCGTTATCAGCGTGTATGCAGCGCCCTTCTTGCCTGCTCTGCCTGTACGTCCTATACGGTGTATGTAGTACTCATTATCCTGCGGAAGATCGTAGTTGAAAACCGCATCGATACCGCTTACATCTATGCCTCTTGCAGCCACATCTGTAGCCACAAGTATATTTGTGTTTTTCGCCTTGAAGGAGTTCATGACCTGAGTTCTCTGAGCCTGTTTCATGTCTCCGTGAAGTCCTGCGGCACGGAGTCCAGACTTCATAAGCTCCTCTGTAAGCTCGTCTACCATTTTCTTGGTGTTGCAGAAAACCATTGCAGAGGACGGTGAATATGCCGCTATCAGCAGTCTGAGAGCATCAGTCTTGCGTCCCATAGCGACTTCAAAATAGTACTGCTCGATAAGATCCACTGTTTTCTGTGCAGACTTTATCTTTATCTGAACGGGATCATGCTGGTATTTCTCCGTTATAGCCATTATCTCCTTCGGCATAGTAGCCGAGAACAGCACAGTCTGGCGTTCCTCGGGAGCTTCTGCAAGGATAGTTTCAATATCCTCACGGAATCCCATATTCAGCATCTCGTCCGCCTCATCGAGTATCACAGTCTTAAGCTGTTCGAGTTTCAGTGTACGTCTGCGCATGTGATCCATGACACGTCCGGGAGTTCCTATAACGATATTTGCACCTCGTTTAAGCTCCATTATCTGCTTTTCCATACTTGCACCGCCGTAGACCGCACAAGTTCTGACAGTCCTCTTGTACTTGGCGAATTTTCGTATCTCGCCTGCCGCCTGCATTGCAAGCTCTCTCGTGGGACAGAGTATCAGCACCTCAGCACATCTTTTGTCGCTTCCCGTAACACGTTCAACGGCAGGGATGCCGAAAGCCGCTGTTTTTCCCGTACCTGTGTTGGAACGTCCCACAACGTCTCTGCCCTCCAGCAGAACGGGAATACTTTTTTCCTGTATTTCTGTCATTTCAGAGAAGCCGAGCTCCTCTACCGCGTCGATTATCTCCTGTGAAAGATCAAGTTCCTTGAATTGCATAATTTTCCTTTCTCTGTTTACAAATTGCGCTAATTTCCTATGTATCATAATACCACAAATATCAGCAAAGGTCAAGGGATGAAAAAATACAAAAATAATTTTACTTATCATCAGCCGACGTTTTCCGACATATTACGCAGAAGTTCCGCATTATAATATTCTCAGGACAGACTGAAGATGCAGCCAAAGGGAGGCGTATATTGCAGACAATCTATATCGATGTTCTTATTATCCTCAACATTTACGTGAATTACTTCCTGCTGAAAATAACCGCAAAGCTAACTCATTCTCCGCTGAAAACAGGCAGATGTACTGCCGCCGCCGTATACGGCAGCATATATTCGCTCCTCATACTCGCTCCCGATATGCCGTTTCCGCTTACGACTGCTGTACGAACCGCTGCAGCAGTCACTATAGTTGCAGCCGCTTTCGGATACGGAGGCATAAGAAGTCTTGTCATGAACACAACTGCATTCTTCGCTTCAAACTTTGTCCTTGCAGGTATTGTCTACGCCGTTTACTCGTGGCTCAGGCCTGCATCAATGCATTTCTGCAATTCCTACTTCTACATAGACTTCTCACTCATACTCCTCGTTGTGACTACTGCCGCAGCATACGCAGGAGTGTCCGTATTCAGGCGTTTTACCGATTCAACTCCATGTGAGGAAGGCTGCTATCAGGTCCTGATACGATACGGTGAAAGGGTCACTTCACTTGAAGGACTTGCTGATACAGGCAACGCTCTTGTGGACCTGTTTACAGGTAGTCCCGTCATAATCTGCGATACTGCCGACTCGTACCGTATGACCGGGATTTCAGAACTGACCATGACCGAATTGCCGAAGGGGTTCCGTTTGATCCCCTGCTCGACTGTCTCAGCAGAAGGAGTGATACCCGTATTCCGTCCCGATGAAGTGATGATAAAGGATATGAGAAACAGCCGCCGCAAGTCAGCGGAAGTGCTTATCGGCTTCGGCAAGACCAATGGAAAAGCAATTTTCAACCCTAAAATACTTTAGAAACGAAAGGAGAAAACATGAATATACTGCAAAAACTAAAAGAGTGCATACAGCGCTTCTTTACGGGAAACGTCCACTACGTCAACGGTTCCGACACCCTTCCTCCGCCTCTGACAAAACAAGAGGAACAGGAGGTATTCTGCCGCCTTATGGAAGATGACACCGAAGCACGCAAAACACTCATAGTTCACAATCTTCGGCTTGTGGTCTATATAGCAAAGAAGTTCGAGTCCACGGGCATAGGCATCGAGGACCTTGTCTCCATAGGCACTATAGGTCTCATAAAGGCTGTGAATACCTTCTGTCCCACCAAGAATATAAAGCTTGCAACATACGCTTCACGGTGCATAGAGAACGAGATACTCATGTTCCTACGGAAAGCTTCACAGTACCGCGGAGACCTGTCTATCGATGAACCTCTTAACACCGACTATGACGGAAACGAGCTCCTGCTGTCGGATGTTCTCGGCACCGATGATGATATCGTCAGCAAAGGCATAGAAAACGAAGCTGAACGCACAATGCTCCGTGATGCTGTTGCGGAGCTCGGTGGACGTGAGCGTGAGATAATGGAAATGCGCTTCGGACTACTTGACGGCAAAGAGAAAACGCAAAAGGAAGTTGCGGACATCATAGGCATATCCCAGTCCTACATATCAAGACTGGAGAAAAAAATAATCAAGAAACTCCGTGTAAGACTTGAAAGTCTGTCATGAGCGTTAGCGCGTACCGTCCTTCGATACGCGCTTTTTGCTTTGTAATGTTAAAAATCATATCCGTCATGAATTATCAACACCCCATTTAGGATAAACTGACGATTTTTTCAGCCGCTATTGAAATAATCAGACCTTAATGATATAATAATAAGTAATAAATTGGAATCGTATAGGAGCTTATAAATGAAAAAATGGAATATCCGCATCCCAGAACGCAAAACAGTTTCTGCGCTGACTTTCGGATGCGGCGTAAGTACCCTTACAGCTGCCGTACTTGCTTCAAAAGGCTATTCTTCCCCTGAATCCGTCATCAATGACCTTCAGGCAGAGGGACTTTCAGATCCTTTCCTCATAAAGGACATGCAGAAAGCTGCGGACGCTGTCAATAACGCCATAGACTCGGGCATGAAGCTGTGCATTTACGGCGATTATGACTGCGACGGTATAATGTCCACAGCAATACTATATTCTTACCTCACCGAAATAGGTGCGGACGTAATGTACTATATCCCCGAACGAAACGAGGGATACGGTCTTAATACAACTGCCATAGATAAACTCTCCGACAGCGGAGTTAACATGATAATAACTGTTGATAACGGTATAACCGCTATTTCCGAAGCCGAATACATCTACGCTCTCGGAATGAAACTCATTGTCACAGATCACCACCAGCAAGGAGATACACTTCCCCGTGCAGAGGCTGTTGTGGATCCTCACAGACATGACTGCTTCTCACCTTTCAAGTACGCCTGCGGTGCAGTCATAGCACTGAAACTTGTTGCTGCCCTCGACGGCGGTGACTACACAATGGCGCTTGAACAGTTCGGCGACCTTGCAGCAATAGCAACAATAGCGGATATCGTCAGCCTGAAGGGCGAAAACAGATTCATTGCCGCTTACGGTATGGAACTCATAAACAATACGGATCGTCCCGCACTTATCGCACTGAAAGAAGTAAGTGGTCTTACAGAAAAGGCTATCGATTCAAGGTCAGTAGGATTCGGACTTGCACCGCGAATCAACGCATCGGGACGCTTCGGTTCGCCGCTTACCGCACTTAAGCTGTTCCTGTGTGAGGACTACGACGAGGCGCTTCCCATTGCCCGTGAGCTCGACCGACTGAACAACGAGCGCAAGGATGCGGAAAATGCCATTATTTCCGAGGTCTATGACATGATAGATGCCAGCCCCGACCTTATCCGCGGCAGAATCATTTTCATCTGCGGAAAGAACTGGCACCACGGAGTTATAGGTATCGTCGCTTCACGTATAATGGAGCAGTTCGGAAAGCCTTGCTTCATCGCTTCCGAAGATAACGGCGAGATACGGGGTTCGGCACGTTCATTCGCTGAATTCTCGGTATTCGGAGCGCTTACATATGCCGCCGATACCCTCGTCAAGTTCGGCGGACATCCCGGTGCAGGCGGATTCACAATAAAAGAGGGACAGGCTGATGAGTTCCGCAGGCTCCTTGAAAAATACGCTCTGGAGAACCATAAAACTATGCCTGTTGCAGAGCTTTCCGCTGATGCACAGCTTACTCCCGAGGAACTGGACATCGATAATATCCGCGGACTTTCAGTCCTTGAACCATTCGGTATGGACAACGAAAAACCGCTTTTCTACATAGAGAATGCTCAGGTCATGGATATATTTCCCCTTTCAGAAGGCGCACACTCCAAGCTAAGGCTGAAACTCGGATACACCACTGCCGAGGCTCTGATATTCAGGTGCAGTCCCTCGCAGCTCACTGTGAAAAAGGGCGATATCTGTGACATGATCGTTTCGCTCGGCGTAAATGATTTCAGAGGAAACATCTCCCCAAGCATTTTCGTCAGTGATATACGTCCCCACGTATTCACTCAGAGCAAATACTTTGCAGGCAGGGACGTTTTCGAGGCTTTCCTTCGTAATGAGGAACTTCCGAAAAACTACTACCCGAGCATGATGCCTTCCCGTGAAGACGTTATCAAGGTCTATAAAGGCATTAACGAGACAGGTACCAACTTCGACACGCTGTTCATTCGTCTCAGCGACCTGAGACTGAATTACTGCCGCTTTGCTGTAGCAGTCGAAGCGCTCCGTCAGCTCGGACTTATCCGTGTGAATTCAGCGGATATGAACGTATCACGGGTCAAAGTCACGGAACGTGCAGACCTTGCATCTGCTCCTGTACTGGTCAGACTAAGGGAACTCTGCGGAGATGACGCAGAACGTAAAAAATAAAAGACTCGCAAGTAAGCGGGCGTGAAAGTTATTGAGGAGGATGAGAGTATGGATAAGAAGAGTAATACCGAGGATTTCGGAAACATCGAGAACAAGGACATCAACTCCATGAATGTTTCCAATATCCCACATCAGGAACGTGAGATACTTATTCCCGAACAGACGGATGATTCGGCGGATTTTCTCAAGGATATCCCTGATTATGACGATAATTTCACTATCGAAATGATAATCGAGAAGATACTTACCGATGACAAGCAGTATGACCTTTCAAAGATCATATCTGCTTATGAGTTCGCCGCAAAGGCTCATGAAGGTCAGAAGCGTTCATCAGGTCAGGCTTATATCATACATCCGCTGGCAGTAGCATATATCCTCCTTGAATTCGGCATGGATACAGACACTATCTGTGCGGCGCTCCTTCACGATGTTGTTGAGGATACAGATGCTACCCTCGACGATCTGAAAAAGCGCTTCGGTCAGGACGTTGCTAACCTCGTTGACAGTGTTACAAAACTCAGCAAGATCCCTACAAACACCAAGGAAGAGGAAATGGCTGTAAATATACGCAAGATACTCCTTGCTATGTCACAGGATATCCGCGTTATGATAATCAAACTTGCGGACAGACTCCACAATATGCGTACACTTAAGTACCGTCCCCTTGACAAACAGCGCAACACAGCCCTCGAAACCATGAACATCTACGCTCCTATCGCCCACCGTCTCGGTATCAGAGCAATAAAGGAGGAGCTTCAGGATCTCTCCTTCCACTATCTCGATCCATATGCTTATGCCGAGATAGAGAACATCCTTGAAAACAACAAGGAAGAACGTGAGGCTTTCATCGAGACTATCAAGGAACGTATCGCTCAGCGCTTCAAGGGTGAGGAATTCACAAGACCTCCTCAGATAGACGGTAGAGTAAAGAGCGTTTACAGCATTTACCGCAAAGTGTTTATCGACCACAAGAGTATCGAGGAAGTATACGATAAATACGCAGTAAGAATAATCGTTACAACTATCGGTGAATGCTATAACGTACTCGGTCTCATCCACGATATGTTCCGCCCCATACCTAACCGATTCAAGGACTATATCTCAACTCCGAAGGCTAACTTCTACCAGTCCCTACACACCACTGTTCTTGGCAAGGAGGGTATCCCCTTTGAGGTTCAGATACGTACATGGGACATGCACGAGACAGCTGAATACGGTATCGCAGCACACTGGAAATACAAAGAGGGCATACACGGTCAGGACAAAATGGAACAGCGTCTTGCGTGGGTACGTCAGGTCATAGAGGCTCAGCAGACCTCCGATGACGTTGAGGAAATAGTCCGCATCATCAAGACCGACCTTGATCCCGAGGATATCGTAGTTATGACTCCGAAAGGTCTTTCAGTAAGCCTTCCTGTCAACTCCACAGTCATCGATTTCGCTTACCGTATCCATACCGAGATAGGTCATAAGACCGTCGGCGCTAAGGTGGACGGCAAGATCGTTCCACTTGATTACAAGCTCCAGACAGGTCAGATATGTGAGATACTCACCACCAAGGATCCCGATAAGGGACCTAACAGAGCATGGCTCAATATCGTTCAGACCAATGAGGCACGTTCCAAAATACGCTCGTGGTTCAAGAAGGAACGCCGCGAGGAGAATATCATCGAGGGAAAAGCCGCTCTTGAACGTGAATTCAAGCGTCACCACATCAACCTCCCCGAAGAGGATTACACAGAATTCCTTCAGGACGATTTCAGACGCCACAACTGCTCCGACCTCAACGACTTCTATGCATCCATAGGCTACGGCGGTGTATCCCTTTCCAAGATAATCGCAAGACTTAAGGACAAGTACGTCCGTCTTTACGGTACAGAAGAGGAAACCGCTCCTGCTTCGCCTATAAAGCCAAAGCTTACAGGAAGAAGCAATATCGTCCTCGACCAGATAGACGATATGGTAGTAAAATTCGCACACTGCTGCAGTCCTCTACCTGGAGATGAGATAGTCGGATTCATTACAAGAGGCTACGGTATATCCGTCCACACCACAAAATGTACCAACTACAAGGCTGCTTTAGCAAGGAACGATCCCGAGGAGCTCGCCCGCTGGTGCGATATACAGTGGAGCGACAACAGCAATACCCAGATGCAGACAAGCTTCGAGGTAACTGCTACGGACCGTGTGGGACTGGTATACGATATTTCCGCTATCCTCCTTGAAGCAAGGATACCAATCGTACATTCGTCATCAAGAATACTGAAAAACGGAAATGCTCTGTTTGAGGGTACTATCATTATATCGGGAACAGACCAGCTGAAACACGTTTTCGATAAGATACGCCATGTCAAAGGAGTAATATCCGTTGAACGTGCCAACATTTAAAGCTACTGATCGGAGGTCAGCACTATGAGGATACATATACTCCAGCTCGGTGAACTGCATGCAAACTGCTATATCGCGGAAACTGCACCCGGAAGATGCGTTGCTGTGGACATAGGCGGAGGAAGCAGGATATTCCTTGAATACCTTAAGATGAAACAGCTTCGTCTTACTAAGATACTCCTTACCCACGGTCACTTTGACCATATAGGCGGTGTTGAGGAGGTCCGTGAAGCTACAGGCGCAGAGGTGTATATCCACCAGAATGATGCGCCTATGCTGACAAGTCCCGCAAAATCGCTCCACAGCGCGATGTCGATAATGGAGTTCAGACCAATAACCGATTATACCGTTGTTGTAGGTGACTGCTTCATCAATGACGGGGACTGTACCTTCCGTGTTTTCCATACTCCCGGACATTCATACGGAAGTGTATGCTATATCTGCGACGATGTTATCTTCTCAGGCGACACTCTCTTCTGCTGTTCGGCAGGAAGGACTGATTTCCCGGGCGGAAATGCTCAGTTCCTCAGACAATCACTGATAAGACTCGGCGAGCTTGAAGGCGACTATAAGGTATATCCGGGACATAACGAGTCCACAACACTGGACTATGAGCGTGAGAACAATCCATACCTTGCAGGTCTGAGAGGTGCCAATGAACGACAGTAACTACAGAATGCCCGTTGTACTTCTGGGCAATTCATTCAAATACGAGGTAGAGGCTACTCTTAAGCTGTTTTTCAGCACATCAAGGTTCAGCTTTTCCGATAATTTATCAGATGCTAAGGGAGAAAGCTACGTGATCGCAGAGATGTCAGCTTTCTCAGGGGACAAGGTGAAGCTTTCAGCTGTTGTCTGTCTTGAAGGTTCTCCCGAAAAGGATGAGATAACTCTTCCCGCTGTCTCCGATAAAAACACCTGCGAGCATGAACTGTGCAGGCTTATATACCATATACTCAGCCGAAAAACAGGGATAGTGCCGCCATGGGGACTTATGACGGGAATTCGTCCCGTTAAGAAGGTTATCGAGCTTATGCGTCAGGAACTCGGCAGGGATGAGATACAACGCATCATGACAGAAAAATACGAGATATCTCCCGACAAACTCGAACTTGCCTGCGCTACAGCCGAAAACCAGCTTCCTCTTCTGGACAGGATAGATACTTCTGCTGTAAGTCTTTACGTTTCTATCCCCTTCTGTCCCACACGATGCAGCTACTGCTCATTCGTGTCACACTCTATGGACTCCGCTATAAAACTGATGCCAGAATATGTGGCTTCACTGTGCCGGGAAATAGAGTATACAGGTGAAATGGTACGTGAAACAGGAACTAAGATAGATACCATATACTTCGGCGGAGGTACTCCCACTTCGATCTCAGCCGAGGATCTTCGCACTATAATGGAGTGCGTCCAGCGCTCATTCGATCTTAACAACGTCCGTGAATACAGTGTCGAGGCAGGAAGACCTGATACCATAACCGAGGAAAAACTGAAGGTCATCAAGGAGTACGGTGCGGACCGCATTTCAGTTAACCCTCAGACACTCAATGACGATGTCCTTAAAGTCATAGGACGCCGCCATTCGGGCGAGGATGCCGTAAAGGCGTTCGAGCTTGCACGAAAGGTCGGTTTCAAAAATATCAACACCGACCTTATCGCAGGTCTTCCGACTGAATCGCTTGAAAGCTTCTGCAATACTCTCGACCGCATCATCGCACTCTCACCCGAAAGCATAACCATCCATACTCTTACAATAAAGCGTTCTGCCACGCTGTTCTCCGAGGGTTACAACGTGGACCACGAACCTGCCGCTGACATGGTTCGTTACAGCGTTGACAGTCTCATGAAAAATGACTATCTCCCCTATTACATGTACCGTCAGAAGAATACTGTTGATAACCTCGAAAATGTTGGCTATGCAAAGAAAGGCTTCGAGAGTCTCTACAACATCTTCATCATGGACGAAACTCAGACTATTCTCGGTGTCGGATGTGCTGCTTCAACGAAGCTCGTATACCCCAACGGAAAAATAACACGAATTCACAACCACAAGTACCCCTATGAATATATCCGACGCTTCGATGAACTTCTGACGAAGAAAAACGAAGCCGCTGAATGTCTCAGGATATTATCAGGAAGCAACAATTTTTGATTTTTAACTTCTTAACTCCACTCCCTTGAAAGGCTTCATTATGAAAAAATATCTGTCTGTTTTTATGGCATATGTACTTGCTCTTTCACTTCCAAGCTGCGGAAAAAAAGATTTCCCGGACCTTACTGACAAAGCGATAGCTTTTGAAATGGGCGAATATATCGATACTTCTGATGACGATGCAGCCTATAGCGTTATTGAATTTGAAGGCAGACAATATATGCCATATGGAACTATCAGCAGATCAATAAATGCAAAAGATACCGAAGCATGCATCGGATATATTGTTCAGGATGGAAAAAGCGACAAAGATGAACGAATCTACACTCTTAGTGCTGATAAAGAACACAACTTCCTGATGCAATATTATGCAGGAGAAACTGAAATGTATCAACCTGATTTCTGGCGGGCAACCGATACCAAGGGAAAAGAGATCAGTATACCTGATTATATCGAAAGTCTGAAATACAAATTCTGGGGCGAATAAACATCCTATATATTCAGCTCCGTTGTGAATACAACTTTATTATGGAAAGAGGTGGCGATATGCCTGAAAAAAATCAGGTCTGTAACGCTGAGATAACTGCACTTACATCTGAGGGCAGCGGCGTCTGTCGTGTGGACGGTATGGCTGTTTTTGTACCCGATACCGCTGTAGGTGACAAAATAAAGGTCAGGATAGTAAAGGTCCTCAGCAGCTATGCTTACGGTATCGTCGAGGAGATCACAGAGCCTTCTCCCGACAGAATTACTGATAACTGTCAGGTATATAAAAAATGCGGAGGATGTGTTTACCGTCATATCTCCTACGAAGCAGAATGCCGTGCAAAAGCTGATACAGTACGTGATGCTTTCCGCAGGATAGGCGGTCTCGAACCCGAATTCGAGGAATTCCTCTCCGCTGACACCACAGAGCATTACCGCAATAAGGCTCAGTACCCGCTTGCTGTCCAGAACGGCAAGGCTGTCTGTGGTTTCTACGCCCAGAGAAGTCACCGTGTCATACCGGTCCATGACTGTGCTCTACAGCCTGAAATATTCAGCAGTATAACTCATGATATACTTGACTACATTGACTCTAAAAAAATGTCCGTATACGATGAAGTCTCAGGTAACGGACTTCTCAGACATATCTACCTGAGGCGCGGTACACATTCAGGCGAGATAATGGTCTGTATCGTTGCCCGTAAGGATGTTTCACGTCAGCTCTCTTCTCTTTGCAGAAGTCTCACAGAGAAATTTACGGACATAAAAAGTATCATCCTTAATATCAATCCCAAACGCACTAATGTCATCCTCGGAGAAAAATGTATCACTTTATGGGGAAACGATCACATAAATGATACAATGTGCGGCAACAGCATCCAGATATCTCCCCTCTCCTTCTACCAGGTCAATACGGTTCAGGCGGAAAAACTTTACGCCAAGGCACTTGAGTATGCTTCACCTTCAACAACAGACACAATTGCGGACCTCTATTGCGGCGCAGGTACTATAGGTCTTTCTATGGCGCATAAAGCAGGAAAGATAATCGGAGTTGAGATAGTTCCCGATGCCGTTAAAAATGCTCAGTTCAACGCAAAAATGAATAACATATCAAACGCCGAATTCTATGCAGGTGACGCCGGAAACGTATTCGCTGAACTTAGTAAAAACGGCTGCTCACCCGATATAATAATACTCGATCCGCCGCGTAAAGGCTGTTCCGAGGACACACTCCGAACCGTAACTAATGCCGCTCCTCAGAAAATAGTCATGATCTCCTGTAACCCGTCAACTGCTGCTCGTGATGCTAAATGGCTCTCACAGCACGGCTACAATACTGTAAAAGTCTGCGGTGCAGACCTGTTCCCAAGAACCAGGCACGTTGAGTGCGTAGTATTGATGTCAAGGAAAAAATAGAAAGCATAAGAAAAGTGCCGAAAATTCGGCACTTTTCAACTTTATGAAAATTCATGTAGTTATCGCTGGGCGGTTTTTGCCCGTTCTTGGGAACAAGTCCAGTGTCTCTCGGAGATACAGTGGTCAGTGACTTACTAAAAGCACCCGACCTTATGTAGTTGAAGGGAAGAAATCCGCAAAGCGCTCGTTCTGGTATATATCGTAGAAATGATACTGTGTATAGAGATAACCGGCTTTCTCAGCACCGAACGTATCTGATAACAGCTCGATGAACAGATCTTCCGCAGAGCTGCCGGATGCTGCATGATATTGATTTTTTCATGTTTCAATCTCCACACCGTCAAGGTAGATACGATTACGGAATCCGCCGCGTTCGGCAGCTTTATCCCTGCGGACTGCTTCCAGCTCTGCAATGGAATAACCGCGTGCTTCTGCAATCGCATACATGACCTCTAGCATATCCGCCAGTTCTTCCAGGCTCTTGCTTTCCTGGTATTCCGTACACTCTTCGTTTAGCTTGCGGTCAAGTTCAGACAGATATGCAGCTTCATCCAAAATATGCGTGACGGGCTTTTTCCCGGCGGCTTCGATGATCTCAGGGATCCTGTCTCTGACTAATTTCTTGTAGCTCGGCACTGAGTCCCCCTCCTTTGCAATGACGCTTATATTGGATATTATACTTGAATACGCAGGAATATCTTGTCCATTAACCTATTCTCCGTCAGCCAAGTTGTAACTTCAGAAGTAAGATCAGCTAGTACGGCATTTCCAGATTTCACCTTTGATAGAAAAGCAGAGATATTCGCATCAAAGTGCATTTCAGCAAGAAGCTCTGCTGCTTTTTGCTGAGCCTGCAAATACTCAGCAGCGGATTCTGCACTGACAGGCCATGATTGGCACCCAGTAAGCTTTTGAATCAGCTGCGAGATCAGCATTTTATTTGGCGTGATCATCTTCAGGATTCCAAGATCTTCACGGGGTTGTGATGCATAGTTTGCGCTGATCTCTGTCCACTCCTTTTTAAGAGCATCGGTACACTTTTGAACCTGATCCCTGTACTTCTGGGGATTGATGACCTTCTGAGCCTGAAATATCTGTGCTGTCTCTGACATAAGGGTGCGTAAAAGCTGGTCTGTTCCTTCGGATGCATGAAAATCAAAGTATTGCTGTACCGTCAAATAGCTTTTTACGGCTTCTGCAAATATTGTATATGAAGTAAAAAAAACATTATTTCTGGAAGCCTCACGCTCATTTTCTATTACAGCATTCTTGTTCTTTGCAACTTCCTGCATCAAGCTCACACAAACGCTGATTTTATTCTGCATTACCCGTTCACCTCCTCAAAGGCTGCCAAAAGCGCATCAAATTCGGCTTTTTCGTCTGCAAATCTAGGATCCTTATGTTCTGACCATCCGCCTTTTCGCTTTAATTCCTCTTTTTCTGTCTCCTTTTGGGACACGACACGCTCAACATCCTGAGCTGTTTGTCGAAGTATATTCATCAACGGCATGATTCTTCGCATCGGATTATTCGCAAAATGAAGCAGAAGGCTCAATGTAGTAAGATCGGAATCTGCTGTATTTAGCGCTGAGATGACATTCGCGAGAGACGCCGCATTGCTTTTCAGCTCATTGATCGTCTGATATTTATTGGCAAATGCGAGATTTACTCCATATCGTTCGGCCTCCTGATAAAAGAGCAGGATATTATCCAACAACTCACGAATATCAGATGGATCGATCTCATCATCTTCCTCAAAGCCAAAGAACCCGACAATTTCATGAAAAAGCGCTTGTGCCGAATCCTGTTCTGCTTTGGCAGCCGTATCTAATCTTGGGAGCAGTCCTCGAACAAACTGTATGATCTCTTCTCTTTTCGCAATCACATCTCTTTGAGATAGTTCATCTGATGTCAGTGTCAGACCGGACGCACGCAGTTCACGAAGCACAGCCTGCAATTCTGTATATTTCAGAAGATATTTTGAAGACCTTTCACTGGTGCCTTGGATGAGATTGAAATACTGTACGGATAGTCGCTGAATCTCTTTCATCTGTTCAGGATTCAAATATATACTATCAAGTAAACTGCTCCATTTTTCGGAATGCCCGGAAGCATTTTTCGCGGCTGGTGCTGAGAGCAGATCGGACGTCTTCAGCGCCTTAAGAGATGCACCGGTGTACTCTCCATTCAGTATTTTTCGGTACAGCTCTGCGATCATGGCGCATTTCAGATAGAGGGGCGGCTGTGTTGTACCCTTCACAGCATCTATGATCTGCGGTAGATACAGGGTCAGCCAGCGTGTTGCATGATAAATTGCTGTCTCTGCACCGACAAAATCCCATGACTTCTTCCCAAGATGGACCCATTTTCCAAAAGCAAGCAAAAGCTGATAGTTTTCCTCGGTGTTTTCCAGCTTCACAAGCATTTGATCCTTGCCTCTGTTTTGGTTTGCAAAGCCAATCATTCGTTTATCTGAATCTCTGATATAGGCTACCGTTTGCAGGGAGATTCCTTCCTGCTGCCAGTTTACTGCCGAGATTACAAAATCGTTGATCGCTTCACGAATACCGGAGGTAACCAGTTTATCAGCGAAGATTCCATTTTCAAAATGCCAATTTGCCGCTAATTTGTAAAAGTCATCATATGCCTTCTGGCGTTTTTGCTGCTCAGGATCCGCTTGAACAGTGCGTGCAGCTGAAACAGCTTCATCCGCAGGCGGATTCTTAATGATTGGATCGGATACGACAGACACAGAATTCTGTGCCGAATGTTGTTTTGCTGCCATTGATGCAGGAATCTGACCAAAAATAATATTATAGAAACCCTGTAATCCAAGCTCTTTGAAAATAGTTACCGAAAGTCCGCTCAATGTATTTGAGCCAGATTCTAATGTACCATTTCCCCATATTCCAATCAAAAAGCTGACCCTGCTTCTGTATTCACTTTGCTCTTCTTCTGAAATAGGCAATGATCTCACAAGGTTATTGATGCGGGAATCAACTGTTTCAGATAATCCACTACGAATGCCTTTGCAAAATGCCGGAAAACCGGATCGGTTTTCAATGATGTCATGTACTGCAGGCTCCACGATATCACGAAGGATATATCGTGGCGTGCGGGTAATCCCCATTCGGTTGTACAGATTTTTGACTGCATTCTTGGTGAATGGATAGAGACTGAGTTTTTTGTGCTGATAGAGAACATAGTCCCAGTTTTCACCTTCGGATACCTGATGGATCGGATAATCCTCTTCTCTTGCACCGTTTCTCATCCATTCTGTGATCGTTTCAGATTCCAGAGACATGACATTCAGGTATTTTGCCACAAAAAGGAGCAGCTGCTGTTCTCCGATTGATTCGTCCTGTAGTGTGATCTGCGTTGAGATTCGGTCTCTGTAGTTATCACGAAACTGTTTGTAATATTCTGATGTAGTACCAACAACAGAGACTAATCTGCACATCTGGTCAGTTTCATTCATGCCGGTATGCTCTGTGATCAGTACATTCAGAAGAGCCTGATTGATACCAGTAAATGATGTGATGTCTTCGATCAGCAGCGTGAGCTTTTTGCCCTTCCGTTTCAATTCCTGCCGGATCTCTTTGAAGATCTGCTCAAAATCACCGGATTCGATACCGGCACAGCTTTGGATCACTTCTTCAACGTGCTGATTCAAATAATCTGCTATTCTCTGCGCGTGTTCTTGTTCGTCATCCTCGTTCGGAATCAGCCAGTTCGCCAGCTTCACTGCTTTACGGTCAGCACCGGCACTTTCCATTTCTTCCACAAAATCCGCTGTCAGGACAAAGTCATGCGGATCAAATTGTGCCACAGTATCCTGATTGTTTGCATTCTCGGAAGATGTGATCTTATTGAAGATTCTCTCAACAGCCCCACCTGATTCCATCATATGTGCTTCAAAAAAGCTGTTGGAAAGCAAGGCATATAAGCCTTTTCGTCTGCTTGCGTTTAGGATCTCGTCTTCTTCATCGCTCTGAATTTCTGCAAGAAAGCGGTGATAGATCTGGGCTTTCAGTTTTTGTTCACTGATTGCCTGATTGGCGCGCACAAGTCTCTCATAAACCTCACGGTTTTGAATGCCCTGCACTTCGTCAATTGCAAGCAGCTGTTTGATCGTTCCCTTCAGTGTATTGTCACTTCGGCGAATGAGCAGAATGACCTCGTTCGGGTCTCCCAGGTTTTTAAGCCTTGCATGAATCCAACGAATAAAATGAGACTTTCCCGCACCGCTTGCACCTTCTACAATCATCAGCTGGTGCTGGTCAGCCATCTCTGGATTATCAAAAAAATTCTGGAAAACTGCCTCTTCTGATATTTCAGTTCTGGTCTGCATTGCATCATGCCCATTGACAACGATCATCTTTTGAAACGGAACATGAGATGCGAGGAAATCACCCTGAGAACTGTTGATGGAATCGACTCGAAGCACCTCTTTCATGCGGCGCTGGACAATTTCAGAACGCATTACCGCACCCCCTTTAGAACGACAATGTGAGATATCTCAGATATCAGCACATGATCTTCCTGATGATACATATTCCAAATCTCTCCGCTGTCCGGAATGCGCTTCATTTGAATCTCTTTATTGTCATGCATCATACGAAGCGCAGCAGACACAGCATAATTTAGTCGATGCGATTCTTTTGCATTATGAAGTGCAACATGGGCATAAGGCATGAGCAGATCGCAGAATTCAGATACCGTATATTCCCTCTTTACCTCCGGTTTTGCCATAACAAGGAAGTCCTTCAATGCGGTATACATATTTGGCAAAAACACCATCGTTGTCCCTTTTTCATGAATCAAACCGAAGCCGAGGAAGGAGACCCAGAATCTCATACCGCGCAGCTGATCCTGATAAACAGTTTGAATATTGGTATTACGGCGAATATCATCCATAACACCTTCGCTTGACAAGCTGCCGTACTGCATCCATTTCAGATCAGAATCCAAGAAACACCGAGCGATTTGATAGAACGGCGTTTGTGTGTCTTGATAGACGACAGAATTGCAGTATCTGCGGAAAGATTTAATGTCTCTCAGAATCTGCCGGTCACCGGTATATGTAAGTATATTTTCATCGGACTCCTCAACGAGCTGGAGTTCCTTGGCTGCGGTTAAGATTGAACCAAAGTACGCAGTGGAAGAACCATTTATCTGAGACGGTTCGGCTTTTTCTCGAATTTCTTTCAAGGGCGCAGGGGTATCAGAGATGATTTTGCATAGTTCATACACTCGCTCTGGGATTGGCATTGTTTCGATTCTTCCCTGAAACATTCTTATTCTCCTTTCATCAGCAGATACGCCTGCTTGCAGGGGCCATCTGTTATTGCAGACAAGCGTTTTCCTCGTTTCGAGAGAAAATGATCCTTACAAGCTATATAAATAATCTTAGTTTGACAGCATCTGCATAGCTTTTGTGCAGTTTCATACATTTTTAATGTTTCATATTCATCGTCTGGAAGCACGATCAGAAGGCTTCCGGTCAGATAAAATTGTCCTTTACTGCTTAAATCATAGAATCCGTGCTGATGCATGAGCAGACAATTAGAATCCGCTTTCACAGACAGCACAATACGATCAATTTCATCATTTCCCTGTTCACTGACAATGCCGTCTATTCCACTTTTGACAATAAGTGGGATCAGTGCTTTCTGTTCTTCCGAATCTGCAATGATCAACATCTGCTGTGCATAACCCATTAAATCAGAGATTCTTTGATCGCAGGGGTGCGGAAGTGCAGGAATGCTTTGCAGCAGCGGAAAACGCACCGTTTCTTCGTTGATGATATTGCTGTGTGCATTGCATCCAGCGCAGTATTCCTCTGTTAAATGGTATACTTCGTTGAACATTTCTGACCAGCATATCCTGTCAGATTTTCGCAAAGAACTGCGCATTTGTTCATATTCTCGATAGATCTTATCCCATTCATCTTTTCTGACTGTATCAAACAAAGCGTTCGCCTCGTCTGATGGTGCATTGATCGTATAATCGCGCAGCCGAATTTTAAACAAATAGCGGTTGTTTTCATATGTCACGTCCAGTATGTCGATCAGACTTTTACGCCGAAGCAGCAGAAGAACGTAAACATTCCAGCTTATATCTGTATCGTGAACCTCAGTCCAAAAGCCGTCAGTTTCATTATAGCTTGGCTTTACGGAAGTGTCGATCAGGATATTTCCGGCTTTCCGCGTAGTCTTGGGGCTTTGCAGCATACTGAACCAGCGCCCCGATAACTTATCTGTTTTCAGCACCTTCTGCATACGCTTAAATGCTTTGTCAATATCCTCTTCTGTATATAGAATAACACTGAGGCAGGGCAGACCGTCACGACCGCCGCGTCCCGCTTCCTGATAGTACTTGTCCGGGTTTTCCGGAACATAAAGGTGCAAAACAGTTCTGACATCTTTTTTATCGACCCCTACGCCAAAAGCGCAGGTCGCGATCATCAGATCAAAGTCCTGATTTGCCCACTGACGAATTAGTTCTTCTCGTTCAGAATTGGATGTTAATCCAGTGAATACTCTAGTATTGCTGATGCCAAAATTACGAAGATGTCCCTGAACTCGTTCAGCAGTATCAGGCGCATTTACATAGAGGATCATCGGACGAGGCAGTACGCCGACTAACTCCTCCAACTTTTCAAGACGGTCACGGTAGCCGTGAGCCTTTATAATGCAGAAGCGAGGCTCATGACGCAGTCGGTCACATCGAATCTCGATCCAGCGGTCTGCATTCGAATAGAAGTGCCGGAGCTGACGAACAGTTTCTTTGCTGTATGTCGCAGACATTAAAAAGGTACGGAGTGATGGATTATCTGAAAGCAGGAGACGCTGAAAGGAATCTAAACACTGATAATCTACACGAAATGACGAACCCCATTCGGTAACAATATGTGCCTCATCTATAATCAGATTTTTGATATATTGTGTACGATTCGCTTTCAGAATTGCTTCTCTTAGGATGTGATTGCGAATCAGTGCCTCTGGGGATACAAAAAGGATTCTTGCACGTTGGTCATCCAATGCTGATAAAAACGCAGTCATGTCTTTTTGGCTGTAATAACTAAATATCTCGTTGGCAGTATCAGAATGAATAATAGACTTTGCATTTCGCTCCTGATCCAACATCAGTGAAATGGTCGGGACAATGACAAGTGTCAGCCCATCACGCTTTTGATAAGAAACAGTCTGCGTAACAAGGCTTTTTCCTCCACCGGTCAGCATGGCAATCAGTGTAGTATAGCCGTCTGGTGTTTTCAACGCACCAGTCACTGCCAGCTTTTGTGCCATCGATTTGTACTGTGTAAATCCCGTCAGCGATGCGACAAATGGATTTGTACTGAGATCATACTGTACAGAAGATGCGCTTGTCTCTGCACTAGCTTCCTGCATATATGCTGCTTTCAGGAAACGATCGGTCAAATACTGCGGGGTATCATAATTCACGATCACATTTCCTGTACTGTGGTTCTGAATAAGCCCATAGTGATTGGTTTCGATATGAAGATCCGGCAAAACAAGGTCAGTGTTCCATACCAAAAGAAAACTGCGCAGACTGCTGTAAAAGTCGGTCTTCGTGATACTGCCGGAACGATAGCGAAACCAATACAGCAACATCCTGCATGCTGCGGAGAAACGATACTGTTCTAATCCAGAGGAAGTGGCCTCTGCTTGCTTGAGTGCATCCATGCATTGCAGATCACCGGAGCGAATGCACTCCTGAATCCGGATGATCCATTCACGGTCTGTCATGATGTGACATCCACCATCCTTACAAAGCAGACTGAGTCGAGTTCTATGATTGGGTTAAGCATTGCTTTCAGCAACAATTCATTGATCTGCTGAATGCTATCGTTTTCCGTTTCCTGCGAAAAGAACGCCTGTACAGCTTGCTGGGATAAAGCGGCACCGAGCAAAGCATTTTTCATCGCATTGACTCTTGTCAGCTTCTTAAGTTTTTGCAGAGCATCTTCTTTTGCTCGATGATAACTATCCTTTACAAATGGACGCCAGCGATCTCTCGGATACTCCTGCAAAAACCATTCCAGATCCGAGCATCCGTATTTTTCATTGATGCCAAGGATCGGACTGCTGCGGCTTCGCTTGCCGAGATGCTCTGCATTGTTTTTGATCTGAGAAGTGGTCAAGTGTTCCAATGAGGAAAAGCATCTCATCACTCTGTCATCTGTCTCGATCTCTCCGGAATCCCATACGGCGGCATTGATTATTTGTTTACCGGGAAGATATCCGAGATATTCACCGAGCATTCTGACATCAATTCCGTTTTCAAGCAGGATTGAGATATTTGGACGCAGCTGCCATGTAAAGAATACACCATTCCACGGAAAACTCGAAGGTACAGCTATTGCTGCACAGCGGCCTCTGTAGGAATACAATGCGTTCTGAACAATGCTGTCGAAAATTGCATCACCCGGCGCAAAGAAATGCAGATAGTCATTTGAGAGAGCAAGGAAGCGGTCGAAGGTTCCCTGTATAAAATACGGATTCTGCTCGATACCGCGTTCGCCGTTCAAAAGGCGGATACGGTTTTGCAGTTGATTTAGTCGATTGGTGATCTCTGCCTGCATATCGGGAGGAACAAAATGTGTACGCATGGCAGAACCGGGAGAGAAAGAGCTTCGGTCAAAACGAATGACGTTGTCGGAAATCTGTCTGCCTTTAAATCCAGTTCTTTCAGCCCAATTCATCATGGAAGCCGCGAATAATTCTGTTTCATTGGATGTATATTCACGAACTGCACGGTCAAGCTGTTGATTCAGTGACTGATACTGATATGCTGCTGTATCAAAATGCTGTTCCAGTTTCACTGTCTTTTTCAGCTTTTCCATATCCTCCATCAACTGTGGGAGCATATTCGACAGACCATATTTCAAATCCTCAGAAACGCTGCGCAGTATCTTTTCATCGATCTCATTCATGATGATCTCAAGTCCGCTTTGCGATTCCACAAATATGCGAAGACCTTCTGACCAAACATGAAGCAAGTCTTCCTCCAAGGTCTCTTCAACATAAGGGACGACTGAGACAACTGGTCTGCCGCCCTGACGTCCAATTCGATCAAGTCTGCCTATTCTCTGTTCCAGTGTATTGGCGTTCCAAGGCAAATCAATATGAATCACAATATCTGCATTTTGGAAATTACGTCCCTCACCGCCGGATTCGTCTGACAGCATGATTCGATACTGTTTTTCTGTCTGAAAACGATAAGCTTGCAATTCAAGTGTTTCCGAATTCATGCCCCTGCGGAAGAAACAGCATTGATCCGGGTAAAAAGCAGAGAACGCCTGCTGATAGACCTCATAGGTTTTCGGAAACGATGTGAAGAGGAGAACCTTCTTGTCATATGCCTCTTGGTCGATATAATCCAGTATGCTGACCAGGCGCGACGGATAGTCGTACGGAGACTCCATCACAGAGGTAATCTGTTTGATCTCACGGATTTCTTCACCTTGCCAACGTTTCGCAAGTTCACGAATATCCTCTGGAACATCGGATCGAGTGAGAGACAGTTCTTCGCAAAATGCGGCGGCGGAGCTGAAAAATGCCGAGATCAACGGTTTTCCGAATTGGAGAAACGATTCGTAGGAACCTAGTTTTTCTTCGATATAATCAGATAATTTACGATAGAGCTGAAGCTGCGTGTTATTATAAGCATGAGAAAGTGACAATGGGAGAGATACGAGTTCTCTTTCATTTTTCGTATCATTATCCAAAACACTACGGCGGTTCCTGATGATGCAGTGTTCCAACTGATAATGCTCACATACATATGCTATTGCACGCTGGATCCGTGCAATACCATGGTCATCCGAATGAATATCTATGGACTGTACCATTTTCTCGAATCGGTCATCCTGGATAAGTCTGTTGATCTTTTCAAAGCTTTCTGTCAGTTCATCATCAAATATATCCTGTGCATCTTCTGAAAGCTCACCATCCGCACCTTCGATCTCTTCCCGGTAGTCTTCAAAGCTTCCAAGTGCTTCATAGACATTGCGGACGATCTTGCTCTGCTGCTCCAGCATATGAGAAAAAGTGTCAGAAGGCATAGTGCTGTATTTCTTTGGCTGAATCAAGCAAAGCAGATGATAGAATTCTTCTTTGCGATCCTGAACCGGTGTTGCGCTCAGCATAAGGACATTTACTGCCCTCCGGCTCATTTCAAGAATCAAAGTATAGTATGTCTTGTTTTGCAGACATTGATGAACCTCGTCAACGATCAGGAAATCGACGGTGCTGTCAGCTCTCACACTGGACATGCGGCTGAATGGAACGATTTGGATTCTGTTTTCATTTCTGTCTGGCTGTTCAAACAGATTGAATTTGAATGCCAGCTCTGTTCGCCACTGCTCAGTAAGCGCATCCGGAACAATGATCACGATCCTTGCCTTATGCCGATCGGTCATATATATTTTCAGAACTGATGCCGCTTCGATCGTTTTGCCGAGTCCAACTTCATCAGCGATCATGTTTCTGCACGGCTGCTGAGACAAACAGCGCATTACAGTTTTCAGCTGATATGGCTTCAGGAAAATCTTGCAGCCAGACAACTCCTTAAAGCCACGGATCGCGTTTTCAATCGAATGAACCGTGCGGCTGACAGATCGTCTGCCAAAATACCAAACTGGGTTTTGAAACTCATAGTTCAACATTTGATAGATGGGATCAATTTCGCTGTCTTGAAAGGATGCTTCCAGTTTCTGCTCACTGACACGGATGACTGCATCTGTTTTCAGTGCGGAAATGTAATACTCATAAAACCCATCCTGATTCTTTCCCACACAGGTTTGCACTGTGTATTCAGTTCCAAGATAACGGACAATAGCCTGCTTGTGAATCACGGCGTGCTGCAATACCCGTGCAGGATACTCGTATTCCTCCGGCATTTTATAGTATTCACGGATGCCGCGGCAGTCATAAAAATGGACACACACAGTTTCAGCAAAAGTGTTGATCTGCATGACCTTTGCCAGTGCAAAGTCCCTGGGCTGTTCCATATCTTCTGCATCGACCGGACATCTAACATACATCCCTGCTTTCAGCATTCACGATCCCTCCCTTTTTTAAGTCTCCTTCAGACGTTTTAGGCAAACATCTTTGCTTGCACACATGGTGCAGTATGCACCAGTAATCGGCGCATATTCTGATTCATTTTCCAACGATTCCAAGAGCGCATTACTGCTTGGTACCTCGCGGTGGATCTGCTTTTCAATATAATCATTGGAGATGACCCGTAAAAAGATCTCTCTTTTCTTCATACCATAGCGATAAGACTGATTCAATGGCGGGAAAACCGACCATTTGTTTTTCGAGACATCACCAATGATCTCTTTGTATGATTCATGGATCAGCTGCGTTTTTTCAAGCTCATTCAATATATGGAACTGATCAGAAAGGCGCTGGTACTGCAATTCTAATGCCTTCTGGATGATCGGTCTGCGGCACTGCTCCCCAACTAATTGATCCCGCACACGGTTGATGAGCAGGGCGCGCATATAGTTCAGAATCAAAAAGCGATCTCTAAAAACTGTTTCTTCCTGAACCAAACGCTCCATTGCAAAGCGGTACGGACACATTGCCCATTTAATACGGTCAATCTCATCAAACTGCGGCGTGGGTACTGGGCGATTAACCTGATATTGAAGCGTTTGCACAGGCGTTCTGCTGTGGTACTCACGATATGGTGTTATTTTCGCTCCCAACAAAGCCAAATAATGGAATACATCATTTTCTTTTTCATGCTCTGTTTTCACATAACTTAATTTAAACCCGATACGATTGAATTCCAAGCCGTACAGCAGAGCATATTTTTTGAAATTCTGGTACTCCATTTTCGATTTCAAGAATATCTGATACTTCCAGTCCAGCGGTTCACAAGCATATTCGAAGAAATGAATGTCAAGCGGCCACGGCAGACGATTATCTATAGAAGCACAAATGTCCTTATCGCTCAGGCAGCAGAAATGATAGCATGTCTTGTCTGCCTTTCTATTCTGTTCAAGACTTCTGAGAATATCGCCATCGATCTGCTCAAAGTCTCTGACGATCCAGTGCGCACCTTTTTCAAGGTGATCGTCCTGACTGAGGTAATAACTCATCGTCTGACGTAAACATACATATGTACCAGTATCAGGCAAATCTGATTTCTGCATACGTTCCAGCAGTTTATTGATGACGATACGCATTTCATCATCCAGATCATCCAAATTGGCAACGCGTTTGACAATAAAGCTTTGGATACGCTGATAGAATCGGCGGAAGTTATCGCCGCCTTCTTCAAAGTCTTCAAAGAAAGAACATACGATCGTGTTCAGTTCCTCTAGGGCTTGAATCAAGGCTGCCAGATTCTCCTTGGTAATAGCCATGTAGCCGACTCTTTTAATATTGACATCTGTTGTGCCCCGGTTAACATATTTTTTCAGACGCTTCAGCCTTTTTATAACACCCTCAAGCGTCGCTTCCTTTTCAATAAACGGAATGATCTGATTCAAACTGTTGATATGCTGTCCGCGTCGTTCCTCCGTGATGATACCGCACTCAAGGCACTCCTTGACATCTGATAAACTGTCAACTTTCACACGCTGTGTATCCGGATCCCACATATTTGCTGAAGCAACAAAGAAATGCCCGATCGGATAATCAAGAAAATGACGTTCACCGAATTGTTCCGGAAAATACGCACGCAGGATATCATTCACCTTACCGGACGCAGAGTACAATTGCTCTCGCATCTGAGACAAGTTCTCATTCGCTCTTTCAAATAAAGCGGCGGCATATCCGGCAAATTCAGTCATGTTTGCAAATTCAATGACTTCGATATCCTGGTACTGCTGTGCGTCATACTGCCCCTCCGCCAGCTTACCAATTCTGTCAGCAAGCAGATTAGATGCGAAGGAATCTACCATCAAAGGCACTGGGCGGCGCTGATTTGTGGAATCTGTTTGTATTGGCTGTTCAAAGAGTGAGTAAATATTGATCCATGTCTGATAGATCGCTTTGTACTGCTCCTGGTAATTGAAAAGAAGGATCACAGTGCAGTATCTGCTGATGTCCTCAATCGCACAAAGCATAGCTGGAGAAAACTGATGAATGCCGTGCAATACGACAGTGGTCGTTTGCAGGCCTGCAAAATTCAATTTATCATGCTTCCGGCGCTTCATGAGCGCTGCTTCAAGCGCCGCCTGAATCTCCTGCTCGTTCTTTACATGTGAGAAAGCAAATGCTGTTTCATCACGTTTCAGTATTTGAGCATAGATATCTGCCAGATATTGCTGGTCAATATTCAGATCCTGAGTAGTAAATGGTACGTTTTCTAACCCGAGTTCTTGAAACAGTCTGATGCAATCAACAAGAGAGGCTTCGTTATATGCAAGAGAACGCTGAACTGTTTCGTTTTGACCAGTGATTTCGTGAATCGCTGTATCCACTTCCATCATCTGCCGCATTCGGGTGTTCAGATCCTCCCAATCGGAATAGAGTGCATTGAGCAGATTCTTGATCGTGGTCAGCTGCTGCTGATCCTTAAAATGCGGATATGTACATTCCATACCGTTGACCATAGTCTGCGACACGCAATACTGCGGTGCATTCTCTATTTCCGGCCAGAAGCGTTCCTTATCGATTCGGTATGGATCTGCATATGTATAGATTTTAATCATGATACAGTTCCTCCAGTAAGCCGCCCCAGCTCCAATTACTGGTTGGTTCTTTTCTGCACCAAACAAAACGATTGATTGCTCGTGTCATGGCAACATACAGAATTCGGGCTTCTTCCATAAGTGTTTCTCTTCCCTCGGTTTCTGCATCAAAGAATGAATTCGCATACTGATCTTCTCCGACAGTGATACAGTAACCTACTCTGTCATCTACAAATGTTACTTCAATTCCGTTTCGCTGCGACGATCCATTGTCTCGATCTGTAAACGGAAGCACAACAGTGCCGTATTCCAAGCCCTTTGATTTATGTACAGTTGTACATAGGATCCGAACGCCATCCTGCTCCAATTCAGGATTTCTTGGCTCACGCTCAGCACCGGTGGTGATACAGATGAACAGTGCTTCATTCACGGAATCCAAGGTCAGATAATTCTTTTTATTGCTCTGAGACAGTTCCTCAAACAGCAGATCATAATTGGCGCGGTAATGATCCTGCTGGACAAATCCTTTTGAATAGCGCTTCCACGGCTCAGTGCCTTCATAAATGCTGTGCAGGACCTTCAAAACCGGTTCATGCTGCGCCTCATATATAATGTCACTCCATGTTTTTCGGAGAGCAGCTTTATAGAATTCATCGAGGCAGCGTACACAAAGCTGTGTTTTGTCGTTGTCATCTAATTCAAGGAATGCGCGGGGGTCTAACTCTACGCCCACATTGTTGGAGCGAATCAGTGCATACAGATATGTATAATGGTACGGATGGCAAAGCGCAGAGGTGAGCTTACACAAATCAAGCGTGGATTGCAGCTGGTAAAGATCACCGCCAGAACTGCTCTCGATCTGCAGTTCACGTTTCCTCGCTTCCCGCATGATTGTTTCGATCTGAGAATTTGTGCGGGTCAGAATCGCGATCGTGCGCTCTGCAGCAGGTACTTTCTCAATCTTCATACGCTGTTCGAGCGCTTCCTTTTGCTTCGTGATCTCCTCAAACAGTTTGTCATAGTACGCTCCCGAAGTTACTTCTGCTGAAGTGTATGGAATACAAACAATTAGGTCATTATCCGTGATCTTGTCATTCTGGGCTGCTCCGGTCAAACGATCCTTTTCCGGGATATATGGCAGAAGAGATTTTGCACCCATTGAAGAAAACGGCAAATCAAATCGGTCGAGCAGCCTTGCATCTGTTCGATAATTGATCGTCAGACTATATTCGATCCAAGAATCTGATTCGGTTCCCATTCGGCGGAAAGCATCCATTGTAGCGCCTCGGAAACGATAGATACTCTGCTTCAAATCGCCTACAATAAAGAAATTGAAATGAATTTTCTCCTGCATTGCCAAAAATGCGGCGATTTGTGCATCGTCAGTATCTTGGAACTCATCAATAAAAACGTATTTGTAGTGAAACAGATTGGTGTTGAAGCCTTCAAATGCGATGCATTTCCGCAGATAGATCATATATTCAGAAAGATGCAGGGCATTGTTCTCAGCAAGCGTTCTGTCATATTCCTGCTCTGTCGGAATAATCACCTTTTCAATAATCTCCTGCAAATACGGCATTGACTCTGGCGGTGTTCCAAAAGCGGACATTGGAAGCTTTTTGATATCACAGCCTTTATTATAAAGCATACCAGCGATCTGTCGAAGATACCGCTGAAAATCGTATATTGACATCGGCAGTTCTTCAAAGAACAAGGGGTTTTCCTGATTCTTTTGTACAAGGTACTCGTCAAAGTATCTGTCAAACAGGATATTCCTTTCATAATAACCACTGATAGTAGAGAAGTTTGTACCGATGCCCAATGCAAGTGCTGTACCCTTAAAAACATCTCCGGCAAAACTATGAATGGTTGAGATGCGCATTTTCTCGACATCTGATACCAAATTCAAATAACGAGTATCATTTGTCAGCACAAAATAATTCATGAACATCCGCTTCAGGCGGTTTTTCATATTGACTGCAGCATCAGCAGTAAACGTGAGCATTGCGATTTCTTCAGCCGGAGCATATATACCAGAGTTGGAAGCGGGATGACATAAATACGCAATACGCGAGACCATAGAATAGGTTTTTCCGGTACCGGCTCCCGCACGAACCTGAACATCCGTTCCGATCGGAGCGTGTTCCACAAGATACTGTGCGAGGTTAAAACAGCTTCGGTGCGGAAGATGCTCCATGATCTGCTTCTGAGATTCGCTCAACGCGCCATCATACACTGTAAAGCTGTCCGAAAATACATCTGCGCCGATACAGATTGCTTCAAAGTGAAAGAGCGATAATCTGTTATTTGTAACAAGAAGAGGCTCTTGCTGTGATCCAAACTGAAGTCCTCCGCGTACGGCCATGATGTTTTTTTCTCGAAGCAGTCCTGTCAGATTATCTGCCAGCATTTGCAGATCGCTTGTGCTTTGAACAAACAGTATTTGCTTTGTTCCGGCAAAATAAGAGTCAGTGATTGTTTTGATATTTGCCAATGTTAACGGGGCAGTAAATACTGAAAGGCAAGAATATGGTACTGCCGTTTGCATAGGCGGCTTTACGATATAGTCTTTTTCAAAGAATTTTCTGCATGTATCATATGCTTTTCCTGTGCAGACATCTGATGCCGCATGATACACAGAATAATATGCGCGAGAGATCTTGCGGCTTAAAGCAGGTTCTGATTCGAGATCCTCTGCGAATATCGTATACTCTGGCTCGGATACTACTGACAACCCGGTATGATCATAGTCCGTCTGCGAAAGAAATGGATAGCACACCATGTCCATAACCGGAGGGTCAAGATGATAATTCTCATGAAGCTTATTCAACAAATCGAAACGGTAACCTCGAGCCTGCATTTTGGGGGATCCTACCGGCTCGTCAGTATCTCGCAAGATGATCTCACTGGGTGATTTGACCTTGATAATATCCCGTGCGACCCAGCCCTTTACTTCCAGAATCAAAAAACCGATCTCAGGAATGAGCAGGCAAAAATCAAATTCTCTCCCGTTCAATTCACGATGGTTATAGCAAACGATATCATCCGGGAGATTTTGCTGCAGTTTATCCCAGACAAGCTGTTCTCCTGCATACTTTGTCGGTTTTTGATCCTTCATCACTGCCATGGTAAGCCTCCTAAGTTGTTACTTGAGAAGATTCAGGAATGCATCTATATCACCTCTGGTTGTACTTCTTCCCAGAGAAACGCGAAGAATCCGGTGTACATGCTCACGCTGTCCAATTGCTTCAATGACATGCGAGGGTTCGCCGGCGCTGCAAGCTGAACCTGTGGATATTGCTGCTTCATCACTGATTCGGCGGATAAAGCGTTCATTATTAAAGTTTTCTCTTTCAACGAGAATACTGAAAATGCCCTTCATTCTGCTTTCAGTTGGATTGATCAGCTTCAAGTCGGAGATTGAAGATAGTCCCTGTAAAAAATAGGCATCCATATCTTCCGCATGCTGTTGGTCTTCGGTCATTCTACGCTTGGCAATTTCAGCGGCTTTTCCAAAGCCCACAATGTTGTGTACAGCAAGAGTACCGGCACGGAATCCATATTCCTGCTCACCGCCGTGCAGTAAAGCTGTGATCGGTGGGATACCATATCCGTCGGAACGAAGATATGCACATCCGATTCCTTTTGGACCATAGAGCTTATGCGCCGAGAACGACATAAAGTCACAAGAAATATCATCTGTGCTGACGGGAATCTTTCCAACTGCCTGTGTTGCATCTACATGAAATCTAACATCGTGCTCCCGGCACATCCTACCAACAGCACACACATTGTTGATCGTGCCGACTTCATTATTGACATAAATCAATGATACAAGAGCTGTCTGTGGGGTAAAAGCATGCTCAACTTGCTCTGGACTAACAGCGGCGTACTGATCAACTGGTAAGAACAAAGCCGAAAACCCTCTGTCCACTTTACTGTTTCCCGAAAAAAGAGATGTTGACGGGTCGCTGTTGGAATAGATATCTCCATTTAGAAAATGGCATACATGCAAGGTGGCTTTATGTTCCGCATTACTTGTGATGACCTGATTGCGCCCATCACCGTAGTATTTCTGATAATCCAAGTATCCCTTTATGATAAAATTGGTGCTTTCAGTTGCGCCGGCAGTAAAAATGATCTCTTCCGGCTTTGCACCGATCAAATCAGCAACATGCGCTCTTGCCTGTTCAACAGCATCCTTGGCGTGTGTGGCCTGACAGTAATACTTTCCGGACGGATTTCCGTATTCTTCTCGGAGATAGGGCATCATTGCATCTGCCACTTCCGGATCAACAGGCGTTGTCGCTGCATGGTCAAGATAGATCATACTGTATCGCCGACCCCCATTACATGAAGAATATACTGATCCATGGTGCCTGCATGATTATACATATCAAGCAGGAGCTTGCTTCCGCGATCAATATGCGCTTTGACATATTGTGGGAAGAATTCGTCATCAGTCAAGTGCCGATGCTCATTCATTTCAATCAGTGCCTTGAAAAAAGCATCATAATCACCGGTGATAGTCTGACGGTTCAGATCCAGTCCGTTTGCGTCAGAAGTAAAGCCTTCAACTGAGGTATTCTCTTTCAGAGACCAAACGATAGCGTGTTTAACCAGTGTATAGGGTTTCAGTTTTGTACGGCTCTCAAGCTCTTCAAATATTTCCTGCGTCCTCTTTGACGTCTTGAGTCTGAATATCATTGTTTACACCTCAAAAAAATAACGATTCTCAACCGTTGTACGATTGCCGCCCTGACTGTTGCTGAGCAGATATTCCTTGGCTATGTATGGTTTCAATATGCGATAATACTCTTCCGTGATCTCTTCATCCGTTGAAAGAATGATGACCTGACTACTGATCTGCGGGAAGAATTTTTTCGATATTTCAGCTCGATGATTTGCGTCAATTCGCGCATAAGGCGTATCTATAACAAATGGAATCTCTTTTTCAGAGATTTGGACCATAGCCCAATACAGCGCAAGTATGAAGATCTGTCGCTCGCCTTTGGATAGCCTACTCAGTTCAATATGCTGATAGAGATGGAACACATCGTTTTGATGTGCATCATCCTTGAGTGCGGTGAGCAGACTCGTTTCATCATCAGTATGATAATGCTGTTTCAAGATATCAATACTCTGACTGCCTAACTGACTGACAAATTCTTTTGCACCTACATTTGAAAGCAAGGCTTGCAGCTCTGATATGTTGAAATCCTGCATTTGGTACAAATGGAACTTGAAGGATTCTGATATTTCAATATGTGCGATCAGATTATCCTTTCGATAGATCTCATTCAGATTATTCAGTGTATAATCAGCCAGCTTTTGGCGGATGGATCTTGTTTTCTGGTCGATCAGAGCATACATAACATTGGAGATTCCGCTGCTTAACTCATAAATATGCCTGTCTTGAGCCAGTGTCATGATCCTCTGATATTGCTGCTGAGATGCTGCTTCTGCCTCAGCCAGTTTTCCCTGCGATGATTCCAGTCGAGTTTGCAGTGCAGCAGATTCTGTCTGCAGTGCCTGCACCTGCGCGCGGGCTGTTTCCAACCGCGAACGGAATTTCATAGCGTCCTCTTCCGTCAGGGCGTTTTTCATTCTTTGATGAATGCGAATAATATCCGCAGAGTATTGATTCTTCTTTTTGATTTTATTTACGATTTCGTCAGGATCTATATGCTCCACGCTTTCTATCACACGGTCGATTCTGCTGACATCATCACGCGATAAGTCCAGTATTCGTTCAGAGCTGCTGGTGTCATCAAAGCGCGGTCCGATTCGATGAAGAAGTGCCGCATATAATTCGGCAGCTGCTTGCTCCGGAGCAGTACACTTACCCTGCAGTTGTTCCTGCAGAAAACTTTGTGGCAGCATATTACGAACATAGTCATAAATCGCTAGTTTTTCTTCCAACTGCAGCTGTTCTTCCAATGCCGGAATCATGCTGCGAATAATATAGAAAGGCATTGTTTCTTCCGCAAATGCTTTCAGTTCACTTGAAAGCGCAGAACGAAGTTTTTCTTTCTTTGCTTCCTGTGTCTGCATTTTTTTCTTTTCTGAATCCGGTATTCCGCCGGCAGTCAAAAATCTGCTTTCAATAGATTCTATTTCAGATTGGAGCGCCTCTATCTCCGAACTACACTCCTCAAGTCTATCTTGATCTGCTTGTATAGATGTTTGAATTTCTTTGATTCTGCTCAGGTTCTCTTGATATTCTGTTTGCACAGCATCTGCTTCTTCATCTCCGCTTTTATCAACAAATGAATCGCAGAATTTTCGTATGGAGGAGAAAACGTCCATCCCGCAAAGCGTCAGCAGTGCATCACGCACATACTGATGATAGCCTTCCGTTGAAAACAGAGTTCCAACTTCTTCGCCGTCAAATAAAAAGAACTCAAACAATTTTGGCGGCAGTGTGGAGTAGAGATAATTCTCAAAATAATTCTTCTCGTTTTCATCCAAAAGATGCCCGTTTTCTGTTATGGTATATTCTTCTTCCAGCTTTTTATCCGGTGTATGCCATCTTCTTGTGATAGAATACAGCTTGATCTCGCGTTCTCTCTTCACAGCAATATCAATGGAAACATATGAGAACAGGATATCGTTTTGAAATGCTTTTGTATTGATCTGGTCTTTTATGCGCTTAACATAGTAGGAATTCATGCCGGTATAGCCAAATGCAAGTGGTCCGTACAGAGCGATCTTGATCGCGGTAAACAACGAGGTCTTGCCAGCACCATTTTGACCGCCGATCAGAACGACAGAATGATTTCCGTTTACTGTAAAGTCAAATTCATTTTCTCCTTCGTAGGAGCTGAAATTACACAGCTTCAGTTTCTGTATTTTCATTTTCAATCTCCTTCAAAGTTTCATAATGAAGCCACTGCTGATGAATCAGTCTGTCTAATGCAGTTTTCATGATTTTAGGATTCGCATAATGCTTGTTTTGATAAGCTGATAAGATCATATTGCGAACCAATTCCATCGGAACGTTCTGCTCTTGGCATAGTGTATCCAAGATTTGGATCGTTTCCGCATCCAGCAAGGCTTCCTTACAGCTATCCCATGGGAGCTGCTCATGCATCACATCGTAGTACAATTCAACAAGGGTCCTTCTAGACAGATCCAATTCATTATCCCAGATCTCATCAATTGCCTTCAGTTCGTCAACGGTTATCAGTTCATACTGCATTTTTTTCTGGGTTTCAAGCAAACGTCTGAGAATAAGCTGACGGGCATACCAGTTGAACGGGCCGTATCCCATGTGTCCTGATTTCGTTTCATAAACGCTGCCGTCTCTGCGTTTTTTTTCACGATACTCATCAACATCTCGAATACTCATGAGCCAGGTTCTGAATTCAGCAAGTGGAATCAGCTCCCGGTGACCTGTTTTAATAAAGCCATTCAGTGATTTGTCATCCTTAACGACGGTGCAGACCCAACATCCAAATCGTGACTGGCCGCAGCTTTGCGTTTGTCCTGAATTTGACATGCCTGCAAACGGACATTCTCCACTGTCAGCGTCTGCATACAACGCAACCAATTCATTATTGTCAGAACCCCACGGTGTTTTACCGCCGTTTTGCTCTAAAAGCAGATCCCAGACATCATCTGTTGTTAATTCAACGATCGGGTTATATACAAAAGCATTCTGAATGGTCTCATGACGATTCAGCAGTCTGTTCGCTATTTCTCGGCCTTCAATACGGCGTTTTCTGACAACGCTTTCCGCTTTTCGGACACCAAGCAGCACAACAACTTCGCTGTCCTCTTCTTTCATGATCGCCTTGATCTTATTCGCACTAGGGGAAATCTTGAGTCTGTCTGTACACCAACGGAAAGTACCGTTCATGCGAGGTGTAGGAAATCCGCGGCCGATTACATTCGCCCAGAATGAGTTGTGTGCTTCTGGAGTCACCATGCATGAGCGGATGGGGAGTTGATCTCGTTCTGCCATCTCACCAAGCATACGGTTCATTTTGTTAAGGTATATCTTGATCAAAGGGTTCTCAATCATAGTATCCGATGAGATGATATACACATTTTTGTTTCTCTCATTCGGACGGAGATTCAACAGCATTTGATATACAAGCTGTACGACAGTTGTGGAGTCTTTGCCGCCGCTGTACCCAATGATCCACGGGCGACTGTCTGATTGGTAAACATACTTGATTTCATTCAGCAGATCCTGAACGGAATTCTCGTTGAAATAACTGTTTTTCATCTAGTACTAGTCCTCACTACAAAAATATCGCCAGCGAGAGTGCTTGGCGCATAATAATCCATTAAAATTATACCACATCTCAAGCATAAAATCAACCCATTTTCAGAAGAATCACCAATATATTTCTATATGAATTCGATATGGTGACCATAGATTCTTACTAGACTTTGATGCTCTCTTTTCGTATCTGCTGGCTTAAGAAAAAAGCCCTGCCCCCGTCCGCACATCCGTGCCTCCGAGAGCAGAGCCCTTATCCCATATTTTCGGCTTACACCTGTCTCACTCGATTCCATCCACCAGCTCGCCGGAAATATCCCTGATCTTCCCCATCTCCAGCTCCAGATAGCGCTTGCTGATCCCGACCTGCTTGAACAGCTGGATCCTCCGCCCGACCGTATCGATCCGCCGCACCCGTTCCGTGATGCTGACATAGGAGCCGCCATCCTTTGAGGCATCCTCGATGAAGTATTCAAAACGGATGACCGGGTGTACGCCCTCTTCGATCGCAACGGCGATGCGGGTGATCTTCGCATTCAGGAGCTCAAGCGCCGTTTCCGACAGCGGCTCCCATGCGCCGACCTCCCGCGCTTCCTCGCCGATCATGTCCTCATAGCCGGTCAGCGCGGCAAAGGGTGAGAACTGCGCGGCACGCTCCAATGCGCCCATGTGCGGGCGTTTTGGCGACTGCCAGTGCGGCAGGTCGATGATGTCCGCATACACCTGTCTTGCGTCCGGCTCGCCGTTCCGGATCCCCTTCGTCATGCTCCATCACCCTCTCCATTCCCGGCTCTATGACCGCCGATCTGTCCGTTGCGCTCGATCGTCATCGCACCCTGCATGAAGTTCATGCCTTTCAGTACGGCATTCTTCCCGTACTTGTCCTGCAAAAACAAGGTTGCACGCTGCAGTGCCTTTTCCTTCTCTGCCTTCCGTTTCCGCTCCGCTTCCTGCCGCTCCATTTCCTCATAGTCAACGAACAGCTCCAGCTGAACCGGTACAGTATCCTCCGGGATATCCCATTCATAGATCAGATCACAGGCGCAGATATTGACTCGCCGCACGAGCAGATCGGTGTCTATAATGCGGTCATAGAGCTGCATCATCGTATCCACGATATCCTTTGTCGATGATGTCCAGTGTTCGAGATTCCCCGTGCCGTGGGCGTGCTTCGGGACAGGTCTGCCGTAGTGATCCTTGTGGACGGTGCCGGTATACCGCTTTCCGGTCGTGGTGACCTTGTATTCGTCCTCCTTCGGTGTTTTGCCCCTGCGGACAAGCTGCACGGAGGTGCGGTCATAGCCGATGGTCAGCGTCACTTTCTTTGTCACAACGTACTTTCTGACGAGATCCAGCACGAGCAGCTCCGTCATCTCCCGAACGATCAGCCTTGCAAGCTCTGCGGTATACGGCTCCTTCAGCACCTGCCCGGAGGAGAGGGAATTGCTGCTCGGACGGTACGCTTTGATCGATGCGATCTCGGTCGGCTCCCAGCCCCATGCGTGGTCGATTAAAATCTCAGCTTTCACGCCCAACGCCTTATACAGAAGATCTTCGTTGATCGTACTCAGCCGTGCGATATCGCCCATGGTATAGCATTTCAGCGCGGCGACACGGGCTGCAGTTCCGCCGCCAAGTCCCCAGAAGTCAGTCAGAGGCGTGTGGCACCACAGAAGCTCCCTGTATTTCATCTCATCAAGCTCAGTGATACGAACACCGTCTTTGTCGGCAGGAACGTGCTTTGCTACGATATCCATAGCGACCTTGGCAAGATACAGGTTTGTTCCGATACCCGCAGTCGCGGTGATACCGGTCTCATACAGCACCTCTCGGATCATCGTCATAGCTAATTCATGCGCCGTCATGTGGTAGGTACTCAGATATCCGGTCGCATCTATAAAGCACTCGTCAATGCTATATACATGAATATCCTCCGGAGAGATATATCGCATATAGATTGAGAAGATTTTCGTGCTGATTTCCTCATACAGTCGCATGCGCGGTGGCGCTATGATGTATGACAGTTCCAGTGACGGATCAGCGGCAAGTGCCTCTGCATCAAAAGAGGCAGAGCTGAAGTGATATTTGCCGTTCTCGTCCTTCGGTAGCAGCTTCCGGCGGAATGCCTCATTGAACCGTTTCTGGTTGATTTCCTTGACAGCCTGCACGACCTCGAACAGTCGGGCGC